>ERZ1034768.18-NODE-18-length-79464-cov-7.262779_pt1 | contig 79464 bp, 80 predicted proteins | sample MGYA00520691_ERZ1034768 | MGnify/ENA primary metagenome ERZ1034768 (study PRJEB33766, sample SAMN09781704) | gut metagenome | biome: gut microbiome | host: Homo sapiens | place: Madagascar | study: EMG produced TPA metagenomics assembly of the PRJNA485056 data set...
CTCATCACTGTTTTTCACAGTGATGAGATCTTTTATTCTCGGAATAGCAATTTAGAAGATATAAAAGACCAATCAATTACCGATACACTCACAACTACTGGATGGACTGGCTCGTCTGCCCCGTATTCTTACACGATTTCGAACTCTAAAATCTTAGCAACCAGTAACGTGGAGATCAGTCTCGCAACTTCGGTAACGGATGCACAGGCTTTGGCGTACGTTGCCTCTGCTTTTGTTCCAGGATCTATCAACACAGGTTCAATCACAATCAAAGCATATGGTAAGAAACCGAAAGTAGATCTTCCAATTACAGTTTTGATACACGGAAAGGAGAAATCATAATATGGGTGGAGTAGTAAATATCAATTCCAATCCAGGGTTAGGTTCTTTAAGCCAGTATGCACCAAAAGCATGTATGAATCTGACAGCAAAACCAACCAGTGGAGCTGTGCGTTTAAAATGGGAAGATCCTGAGGATTATACCACCACAGATAACTATCTGGTAGAATGGGCTTACACTAGAATTGTGCGCAAAACTGGCAGTTATCCCGTAGATGAAAACGACGGAACTGTCGTGGTGACTAGCTCTACGAAAAATCAATATAAAAATAACGCTTACACCGACAGTGGATTAACCAACTATACGAAGTATTACTATAGAGCATTTTCTTGTAGTACAGATGATGTCTTTAATCATGAACAAGTACAGGTAGAATCTACACCAATTCCATGGAAGGTTATGACTGTCAATGTTGATCTAAATAATTCAAATCCAGTTACATGCGGAAGTTATGCAGATGATGCAGTTAATATGGAATCTGGAAAAACCGAGTCTGCTATTACAAAATGGAAAGAGTTCTTTAAATATAAGCCATGCTTATTCAAAGATGGTAAAGTGATTGGGTATTTAAATCCAAATGATTATACCAAATTTGAAGACGGGTCATCTGCTGATATTATGACTGGCAATGCCGGCGATGTTATGATTGAATTTCCTAGAAGAGGGCTCCGTATATCTAAAACAAATAAAATATTAACAGTGTCTATGACCGATAATCCAGATGATTCAGATTTTAAATATTATGCACATCAACGAGGAACTATACAAAAAGACTATTTTTATCTTGGAGCTTATCTCGCTAGTACTAATAATACAAATAAAGTTCGCAGTCTATCTGAAATGACTGTTGAATCGAATATTACATTTGATACATTCGTAAAATATGCAAAAAATAACGGTACTAACTATGGTATCATTTGCTTTTATCAATGGGTATACATACTGGCTATGTATTTATTGCAATTTGGGGGTCACCTAAATTCTCAAGCTGAAATGGGAGATGGTCCGTTTGGTTACCATGAAAAGACGGGTACACTAAATACGGCTGGATTATTCGGAATTGATGATAGTGCTGTCAAAATATTTGGGGTTGAAGATGTATGGTCAAATTATACACAAGCATTAAATAATGCATATACACCATCTGGATATTTAAAAACAACAACGGACGATACAATTACCAGTACTTCAAAATATGATATAGATGCCGGATATTTTGGAAAATCATCCACACCAACATCCAAATTTATTACTGACTGCTATGGAACATCGGAAGGCGGCTTTGTCGGCATTTATAGTGGTTATAACGGATCATCTAGTACGTATTTCTGTGATGAAAATCAATTCGCGATGGATGGTTATCCTCTAGTTGGCGGATATGGGTATCTTGGGGATTCCAGGGGTATATTTTATTTTGTATCTATTGCTAGAGGTACATACACGACATTCAGTACGCGATTGCAATATCTATAAATAACAAAAATAGTATCAGAAGAATAAAAAATAAGGATACCACAATTACGTGGTATCCTTATCATATTTACTTCTCTGGACGGATGTACTCGTCCCAAACTAACAACTCTTCGTTTTCAAATTCCATTGGAAGTTCAGAACCAGTAATTTCTAAAATTGGGATTCCTAATCGTCTTAAGTATTCCATTAAATTCACAGGTCTTTCATTCTCAATTCCGACGGTCGCCATATCATTTGTTAAGTACGCGATATCTTCAGTTACAACAAGCACTCTTTCCGATCCAATCCCTCGTAAGATATCTTCAATGTATTCTCTCGCAGATATATTACTAATCACCTGCACATCTGGTTTCTCATAAATCCATGCTGGACCGTATTGTTTTCCAACACTTTCCCAGAGGTGATCAAACTCTCCAGTACAACTAAAAGTGCTTCGGTTTAAACTCTTTACGAAAATGATATGTTTAAATCCTTTCTTTCCCAACCATCCAAATGTTTTTAATAAATAGTGGATCTCAAATACTGCGTCTCCAACTTTGTCATTGTCAAGTATGATATAATATAAATAACGAAGTCTTATAATATCCAGATTGTCGATATTATCATCTTCCAAAAGATCCTCAAGTCTGGTTCCATCGTTTACATGCCATGCGTACTGGAACGCAAACCGATCTTCTCCTTTTACGTTTGTTTTATATGGAAGCAGTAATTTTTGTGGCATTACCAGGTCTTTTATGACGGCGCTTACTTTACTAACGGAAATATCATGTTGCAGCATCAATTGTGCAATTTCTTTTATTTTTAATGATTTCATAGGTATTGTCCTCCTATTTTGACTGTAATTTTAAGCGATAACCACGATCATCTGGAAGACAGCGGGTCTCGCTAATGACGCATTCATTATGATTGACGATGATATGCCCCTGGTCCATATATTTCTTGAAGAAACACTCTCGGATCTTAGTGCTATCCGAAATCCAGATATCGGTATCTGGAATGATGATTGCGCAGTGTTTTCCTTTTCTGGAGTCGTCGGCTAACCACGGATCAATCAGTTTCTCTATTGTAGCAGCTCCGTACTCGATTTCCTTATACGTAATACGATACTTGTGTCCATCCTTGGTTTTCACTTCAAATGTACTAGAGACTTCGTCCCATAAAGCAGCACGTACAGAACCATGAGCATATAGAGGTAATGATTTTGGTCGAAATACAAGAAACTCGTCAATTCCAGTTGCATGATATATCTGCTCACAGGTTTCGTCAGTTACGCGTGTAATATTTGCAGTAATATAATTTGAGTGTAACATCGTTACGTAATAATCATCCGGATCAAAACCTTTATCCTGAATGAATTTCAATACGGTGTAGAATCGGTCGTCTGTATCTGGTTTGAAGAGTTCATTCATAGTAAAGATTGGAACCCAATTCCAAGTATATGCACGTGCGGAACCACCTAATAACTGGATGACCAACTCATCCATTGTTCCCTTGTCTTTAATGACCTCGCTCATCTGTCTGATTGTGTAAATAACATCTGTTTTCATTTCTAAATCTTCCTTTACCATATACGTTATTTATCAACTTCCTGTGTCTGTACCAGAGTTAATGCTTCCTTAAACGGTGCTTTTACCTGCATATAGGAATACTCAACGAGCATACTACCCTTATGCATCATCAAGGAAATATCACGGCTACATGTACAAATTATATCCAGATCTGGAACCAAAATCAACCAGGTATCAGTTTTCGGTGCTTCGTCGATCTCAGTTCTCAATGCTGTTATACGAGATGCATCCTCCCCATGTTTCATGAATCGAATTTTGGACTCAAGTTTCGGTTCTTCACATGTTAATTTTTCAAAATTCTTCATACGAATATTCTCAGTTGTATCATCACCAGTATCATAAGTATAAATAATAACATGATCGAACTTGCGTACTTTCGTAATGTCTCTCGCAACTTGAATTGCATAGCAATCAGTCTTTCCGATGGCATATCCATGTGAGTAATTATCGTCATTCATATCGGAATCGTCTCTTGGATAGATGCCCTCAGTATCATATTTTCTGGTACGCATCAGATACGCTTCTGGGTTTTCTTCAGAAATGGTATCCAACGGAGTATTGAAATATCGATGCTGACCACGAAGTGCATGACCTTTTATGATTTTCGATGGTAACGGCATCAGGAGATCTCTCATATAGTCATTGAATTGAACCGGTGAAATCTCTGTTGATTTGTAGTAGTCTCCAAGTTTCTCTGCGATGTGTTCTAATAACTCTCGATTTTGAATCATAATATAAATCCTCCTTTGTTTTAGTGATTCATAAAGATAATATATCATTGATAGATATGAATCAGTCTATCTAAAAGTAAGCCTAGAAATAGAATATTCCTACAGTGAGTAGGCCTACTATAGAAAATACAAGGCCTAGACAAGAAACAGAAATGCTATGTATGATGAACTAAAAATCGGGTATTTTTGCTTCTCTGACAGCGCAAAAATCGGTGACGAGAAGAAGACGAACCCTACTACTAGAATTGCTATTCTGAAACCAGAAGTTTTTCTCATCACTGTTTTTCACAGTGATGAGATCTTTTATTCTCGGAATAGCAATTTAAGCAATATTACCTTAGCACCTGCTAACTGGACTGGTAGTTCAGCTCCATATAGTTATGTGATTTCGAATAATAAAATCACTGTCAACAACGTATTGGATCTGATCATTAATGCAAATACACAAAAATTGATTGATGCATTGAAAAGTTACCAGATCAGTGGTTATAAACAAGAAGCTGGAAAAGTGACTATATACGCTTGGGGTGAAAAACCAAGTGTTTCTTTAACAGCTAGTCTCGTTGTGAGAGGAGGTCTGTAAATATGCCTCTAAATATGAATACAGTTGGTACTGGAACCGGTGTTAGTAGTGGAGGAGCTGGAAATACAGTCAATGCCCTTATTACGAAAACGCTAGTTGATGCTAGTGCTGATATAGATGTTACAAATTTCAATATGACATCATCATATATAGCAAAATATAACACTGATGGTGCATATGGATTTGTAGGACGTGACAATACCTATTATTACAACTGGCATTCGGGTGATATATATCGTACAAAACTTATTATCAATTCAAATAATACATGCAATCCGGAAACAAATGTGCGAACACAGGTTACAACATCTAATGTTAGTAGCCCAATATTGGTATACATGGTCAATGGTTTAATATATATGGTTGACAATAGTACCAATATTCTATATAGGTTGAATACTTCAACAAACGCACTAACTCAAATTATGCCATCTGCATTTCCGAGTAGCTTCATTAATAGGCGTAATGCATATTTATTCGCAAGATCACGTCGTCACATAAATGGAAGTAACTACATGTTATATGCCAGCACGGATACTTGGTATGGAAATTCAGATCCATGGTACTTTATGCTGGTAAAAGATCCTATATCTTCAAATGCTTCAATTGCGGTTCAAACCACGGTAGGCTATACATTTACAAGTGGATCATATATGAAAACCGGGATAGAGAGACTTAACAGTAATAACACAATTCTTGGAATATATGATGTCCAAGAATCTACTGAATATATTGACGTATATATTGCAAATATTTATGCATCTGGTGCATCATATTCGGATGATTCACAATACGATAGAGCACAGTATACGACATTTGATGAAACGTTTGATACCTTACTATTTCGATTTGGAAAAGAAACTGGGGCATTAACTACGACTTTACTAAATTCTACAAAAGTTGCAACTGGAAAGTACGGACAAGAGTTTTTGGTAAACCCATTATCGTATCCAACAGACAATACTCTATTGGTATTGTCGATATCACGTCAATCAACGTATGAGGACAGCTCTAGCAGCACTATCTACTTCTATTATTATGGTGCGGCATATACCGTTCAAATGGAAAAAACACCTGTAGTAAAAATGGTAACATCTTCACTTGCAGCAGGAGACTCCATGCCTTTTGGTAGCGATGCATATAAATATTTGAACGATCTTGTGTATTACCCATGTTCGTATGCACCTGTATTTCTTGCACACAGATATTCAAGTGATTCTGGTAGTGAAACTTTGGTTATACCAGTATCTATCGGTATTGATACGACAAATACAGTATCCGAATTCACGATGAGTATATACCTATGTAAGGGAGACGTTGTTAAGTCTGATAGTAAAATTTCTTCATATACATTGAATGGACATACTACCAACGTTAACAATACATCGTTAACAGTATCTACCAATGGAAAATATACAATTCATGTATCATGCACCGGTGATGTATATCCAGATTGTGTGGTATATACTAATGATGGATCTATACTTGGTTGTGATATCGAATTTGTAGATGATACACATATTACCGGTTATTTTAATAAAGGTATGACTATCAACGGCGTCAAAACAACATCATCAGGTTATCAAACAATAACTGGTACATTTAATGGACGTGTTAGTATTTCTAAATAAGGAGGCGCAACATGGAGAAAATTAGCAGTGGATTTCATATGGGAGATGGTACCGAACTTTGGTACGTGATTAACGATAATGGATTTGATATCTATTTTGGAGAAAATGCGAAATATCCAAGCATTTCACAGCCAGAACCATACATCCCATATCCAAATCTCTCATATGAAGAGAATGCGAAAAAGATGTGTGAATCTATGCATAGTGATGGTACGGGAGAGAAACCAAAAACAATTGAAGACCGTATTACAGATATCGAAGCTAATGTCGATTATCTGATGCTTCTTAACGATGCTGATTCTGCAACTGAAGAAGAAACCAAATAAAAAATAAGGACTACGACGTTCTTGTCGTAGTCCTTTATTTCAATTAATACATATCTGCAATTTTTGTTTTTGTTAACTTAAACAAACGGTTTATCTTCCGCTGTATCTTCATGGTTCCATTTACGCATGCACGAAATCTTCTATGTTTAACTTCGTAAAATGGTAACCAGTCTTTAAACCCAGTCATCGCGTAAATGCTCAAAGCTTCACTACTCATAGGATATAGTCCAACACTTTTGATATATTGCATACGCTTTTCTTTGATTTTCTTTCGACGAATTCGTTTGTTCATTTAATTCTCCTCGTCTTCGTAATCAGACTCTTTATATAAGGTTTCTGCATTTTCAATCATATATTTCTGAAGTTTCTCATACGCTCTTGTCTGAGAGTCTACGTCGAATCCTCGATAACGAACACGTGCTGGAAAGACTCTCAACTCATCTCCGTCTTTGGCATAGGTAAGTGCCCAACCAAAGATATGTAAGAATTGATTGGTGATTTGTACCAGTCCCGTATTTCGGAATTCATCCCAGCTTTTCTCCACAGGTTGCCATTCATCTGATACACTTTTGTCATCGATAGGTTTCATGTTTTCCGTCATTTTCAAAGTCCTACCTATCTTATTCTCAAAGTCGTCCATATCATCAAGAATTTCATACGTCAATTTTATGATCTCTTCCGTCTGTTCATCGTTTGGAAACCATACAGGATTTACCTGTAAACAAGCACTGGTAACGGCCTGCTTATATTTTTTCTCATATCCATCTTTATCTGCTGGATTGACACATTTTCGATCCACTCGGTAGATATGATCAACGATGATACACTTGTATACATTTTTTATGAATGTGAAAAATGTCATCTTTGTAATCAACCCATTCTCCATACACTCACGATACATATCGCACAGAAGCTGATCATTATAACGCATAAAGTCGTTATATTGATTCGGAATGGTTGGATCATCTATCAGTTTCTGGATTTCATCGATTACATGTTCGGTTTTTATCGTTGCTGTCTGTTGCATTAGACAATTCATAACTTCCATAATTACTTTGTCTGTGGTTCCAAAATAACTATTACGTATAGATATAAACCTGTTATATATGGTACTACTTATTCCATGTTCCATCTCTTCTACCAGAGTCTCGTCGTTAATACATATAGAATACTTCGTAATATGTGCTTCTCTTGCTAAAAGCTCCAATAAGAAGATTTCAAAGTCGTCCCATAACATAAGGGGGTATCCAAACCGTTGACGGTAAGCATTGAAGTTATGGATTAATATGTATACGATATCTGATCGATACATATGTTGGATTTCCGCTGTGACAGGTTTTATGGATCTGGATGTTTTTAATTGCAGTGCACACCGTTCCTTGTTTGCTTCCATATAAGGTTTGTAAATCTCAATTATTGGTCTATCTAAAAGCTGATCAATGATACTCGTATCAATTTCAGGATCAATCTTTGGTTTCGCCACGATCTTTGGTTGTGGTTTTTGTTTCTTTTTGAAAAATTCTAACATCGGATTTGTTCCCCTTTCTAAATTAGATCTCACCTTTCAGTGTATTTTTGGTCATCAGACCAGTGGTTACCAAATCACTGCTTAAGCCCATCGACAATAAGTATACGTTAACGGTATTCAACGTTGTCTTATTTTCTACGTTGCTCTCGCTTTCATCGATTCGGTAGTAACCTTTAGTACTAATGTCTCGCTGCATCTGGTTCTTCATGACCATATCGTCGGATCTCGGACCATTTAACTCTCTTAAGCAGTTCGTTAATCCCATACTGATCAGCATAGTATTTTCAAGGTCGGAGCTTCGACCATTCTTGTCATCTCCGACTAACTGGTTCGTGATTGGAGATCTGGTATGAATATTGGTACTAAGGCCGTTTTTATGCATAACGGTCTGCTGGGTACGCTTAATATTTAAGAAGATGCTAGGAACCGGTAACGGCGTTCTTACGATGTTTTCTTTATCCATCGTAATATTCGGTAAATAGATATACTCGAATAATGGGATGTTAAATGCCTTGCTGGTTTTATTTAACGCATCCATATTAATAGGGGCGTCGTAGTCTACGGTATGTAGTTGTAAGTAGGCTTTCGGATCAGCAAAGAATCCTTTAAACCATCTTCCAAACTCTGCGTCACTCATCTCTTCGAACCGATCCCGGTAGAACTTTTCATTCATACCGGAAGGGTCAATCATCTTAAAAAACTTAAAGATTGCATCCTGCATTTCTTTTCGTTTTGCTGGAGTCATGGTAGCCATCAGTCTTCACCTCCAAAGATAAAATGATAGTAGTTATCAGACTTATCATATCCAAACTGGATAATCTGTCGATCCTGGTTTTTCGTTTCTGCAATTCCAATTCCAAAGACATCTTTACTCTCATTTACTTGGAATAAGACAAAGATTCCAAGTCCCGGTACGTATACCGCATAACGAATTTCTTCACCACTGTAACCATCAACCGCAGGTTTAATCATCTTACAAAGATCCACTTCTTTTTCCGATTTTAAGAACATCAATGCTTCTGGTTCGATCTGGAAGTTAACTCCACTTGTATTCATATATTGACGAATCAGATCACTGTCAATTTTCTCAATTGCATACATAAAATCGGAATTGATCTGAGTTCTAGCGCCATCTCTGGTCATCAGTTTCTGGTCAGAGAAGTATCCATTTCCAGTAATGATCCATCCATTCCACTCAACGTCGATGCTTTTATTAGAGATATGGTCTCTATAACGGTTAAACTCATCTGTCATCGGCATTGCTTTCAAGAACGCAGAATTTGGATGTAATTGATCTAAGATTGCAAAGTAATCTGGCTTACTTTCTACCATACGGTAAATATCAGTCCGGATCTGACTGGTAACATGAATATTACACATATCTTCGATATACGTAGTGAACGGTCGCATATCACGATCCATGATATCATCGTTTTGTTTATGGATTCCTTTGATGAATAAGTAGATGATACTCTCTATCGTTTTCATGAAGTGGCCAATGTTACGCATATTACATCCACGCATGGTCTGAACTTCTGTAAAGAACATCTGAATCAGCATCTCTAAGTAACTACCAACAACACCATCAATGGCAACATCACTCCATCCAGCGGTATGAAACTTATATGGAAGCAACTTCTCAAAAATGGTGTTTGTAATGTCTTTTCTAAAATCTTTTAAGAACTCCAGATACTCACTGGTTGCTGTTCCACGTGGACTTGGATATGCATGCATATCACAAATCAAGCCCCAAACGGTTTCACAATCATGTGGATCAATCGTGACACATTCTATAGCCTGCATCAAACGTTCCCCAGTCTGACGAATATCTGGATGTCTTGGATGATCCAAACAGCTTTTCTGGATCTCATCTTTTAACATGACATATTCTTTCCATAACGTCACATCGGCTAACACATCTGTGTGTTGTACGAACTTGTCAATTCCAAGTTCCATTTCGAAGTCATCACAGTATTTATTATAGACAATCGGACGGTTTCCTTTGTCGATCCATTTCTGTAAGACTTCATGGTAAAAAGAAATTGCAACGGGTGTTCTACGTTCACTCTCCGGGAAATTCGGGTAATGGTTTAACATATCCATTCCACGTTCCACGTTGATATGATCTGTAGAATACCGCGTTGCAAGTATATTAGTAGTTGTATTCATATGCAAAATACTCCTTTTATAGTTATATATCATCTATATGAATTATACATAGATTGGAGGTGAGATATATGAATCGTCCAGCAATGTCTATTGTCACACGTAGTGCTGTTATGCCGCACTATGATGACAGAGATTGGGCTCGCAAAGTTATTCAGCTTGCAGAAGCCCGCGAGCATGGTGTAGATGCGTACAATGCGTATCTCCGAAATCATCATGCAAAGACTGGCTCAGCAGCAATGGCTGTATGAGTTTAGTCTCAAAGTATGGGGAAGCTTGTCTTCCCCGTATTTTTTTGGTTATCTCACCTCTTAGAGAAACGTTACGGGTATTCTAATAACTCATAACAATCTTTTTTCGGACCTCTTCCGGTTCAAGTGCGCGGTCTTTTGCTTTTTGTAAGTAGTCCAGTAAGGACATATAGTTCTTATCAACGATCTTTAAGTAATCAAAGGTATTCTTGTTACCAGCCATTACTTGGTCTTTGAGTTTCTCTTTGACTACATCAACCGCTTGGATCTTATGATGCATATTTTCATGTGTCTTGATTTCCAGTTCTAATCCTAATGAAGGAATAAAAAAATCCGGGATATAGAAATGCTTTTCTCCGTTGTAGATATAGTAGTACGTATGAGGAGATGGAGCCATTAAATCATCTGGGTCCATTTCCATGCACTCATCCATAAACTTCAGGAAATCAAGTTCGTATGTACCAGTATAAGGGAACTTGTGTATATGATCTGACCAAGTGTATTCTCCACTGATGGATCGATTCGCAAGCATTATTTTTTGTTGCTCGGGGTCGTTTAAGAGAGTGGTCTTTCCATATCGGTTGATCATACGTTTCTTAAAAGTCTCACGGTATTTTTCCTTACAAGCAGGATTCTCACAGAATCGCTTATATTTTCCAGTGGCTTCGTTCCAACCAGTTGGGTTACCACAAATCACACAACGACCAGCGTTCTTACCGGTACGTAAAAAATACACATATTGATCAGTGACCATATCTGTTGGAACCAGATCGGCATGCTTGCGATCAATATGTGTGATTAAGTGCTGTCCATCTTGAGCAATGTGGTCACAAAACGGACACTTCATTTTTTTGGTTCTAGGCATAAATGTTACACCTCCTAATGTTTCCGCTTATACCACTGTTTTCAGTCCGGAAGACAAAAAAAGAAGCGGATGTAAAGTCCGCTTCTAATTTCTTTTATCTGAAAATACTTGCAGTCTCAGTGTACTCTTTTTCGGTCCACTGATTCTGTGTATACAGAATGTGAAGATCGGATCTTTTTACGGATCTTCTCTTCAAATGTTTATACATCTTTATGCAGCCTATGGTAGATGGCATGCATGGACCTGACGTATAATATCCGGTTGACAGCAGAACTGCTAACAAAGCATCCTGCTCAATTTTTGTGAATCTTTCCTTCTTAGCGGATTTTAATAATCCGCGTATGAAGTATGCTACGTCTTCTGCAGATTCTGTCAGAAGATTAAAAGCCGTAAAGTGACGCTCATTGTCTAATATAATATCAGAGTCAATGAATTGCTGGAGTAAATCCTTTGCTTTCCAAATCGCATTGTATACTTTATCGTTTACAAGTTTCTTGTTTGTTCTGTTTGTTGTGTTTGTCATAATAATTCTTTCTTAACGACTTCCGCCAGCCGGATCATACATTTTATAACCAAAAGGTTATGGGAGATCATTTGACCCTTTGCTTTTCTTTCAAAGCTATTCATTTTTCAGATCAGAGTTAATGGACGGATTATCTATATGATTTCTCTGATTCACGTAAATGATATATCAATATTCAAAATCACTCTACGGATATTATTTTAGATTTCGGCAGTACCACATTTCCTTAAAACCCATAAAGGGGGTCAAACTATGAGTGACACTTTGGAACAACAGAACCCATCGTTTGCCCTAAATGACTTCGATGAAGTAAAGCTCTATACTTCAGACGAATCTATCGTAAGAGATTTACTTTTGTTATTATTTGGCAAACCTGGCTTCTATCCATCCCAACCAGGACTTGGGATGTATATTCAGCAATATCTTTATGAGTTTGAAGACGGCATTGATACGAACGCAATCAAAGTAGAAATGGCAATGCAGTGCTCTGAGTTTTTACCACTGGTAGAATCTGGCGACATTGATGTTCAAGTGGATCAGTGGAATGGAAGACCTCTGTTGGTATTCATTCTCCCAACGATTCATAATACCTCAGATGCCCAGTTGGTCTTAGGAGTAACTGTCTTGGAAAACGGCGAGATGCAGTTCAACTTCGTCATCAACGATAAGGAACAAGAAATTTAGCTTAAAAGGAGAATCACACATGGCAGAAAACATGAACGAAAACGGTGGCTTAAATACCGGTATGGATCTATCATCCTATATGGTTGCCGCCAAAGCAAATAAAGAAGAAACCGCTGCAAAAGAAACACCAACTCCAGCACCTGTAGAGCAGGAAAAGAGTCCTCTGGATCAGATGTTAGAGAAACAGCAGTCTGAAGGTCATGGAATGGTGATCAATAAAGACACCTACAAAGCGGAGGAAGAAGAGAAGAAACTCCGTAATCCAATTGATTCTATCGAACGTGAAGAGGGAATCAAGGAACGTATGAACGAAGAGGATCGGAAATTAGTCAACCGTAAAGCGGTTGTTCTGATTCGTAGACCACAGAACCCAGCAGAATACGCACGTGTCGATTATGAGTTAGAGAGCTTAAAATACGACGCAGACGGAAAGCCGTACTGGGATATGAAGGATACAGACAATCTCGGAAACGAGGTTAACGATCCGCCACAGTACTTTATCATTCGTACTGCAGAATATGGAGAATATGATCCGCAGACAGAAGCACTGTACTCTCTTGGTAAGAAGCCAGAAGAGGTTATGAAAGCCAAAGCGGATGGAACCATCACAAAGCAGCTGGAAGATGATACATTCGAAGAGCCAGCTGATAAGATCGAAGAAGAGAAAAAACTTGTTCAGATCTTAATTGACAAAACTGGATATGGAAAGAAACCGATCGAGTTTTCCTCAGATGAAAAGAAAACCATCTATGAATCCGATCAGATTCTTCTTACATCCACAAAGAAATTTGACATCGCATCCATCAAGATCAACGTCAATAATCCGGATGCACCAAAGAAAACCTTCCAGGCAACTGCAGTAGAGCATCAGCTTTCTGATTCTCATACATCAGTAGCATTCCCACTTTCCGGATTCCATGGACAGGTTTCTGGTATGAGTTACGGTGAGATGCGTGACATCTGTCTGGATCCGGATATGATCGGATTTAACAATGTCAGAAAACAGATCAGCGTGTTCTACAACAAGCTGAAGAATCTCTCTTGCCAGCCATTTAAAGACATCGATGATTTCATGAAGCATTTTGCATTCAATGATTTCAATATGGGACTTTATGCACTGTATGTATCCACATTCCCAGAAATGCAGGGTATTACCTTAACATGTGGAAACAAGAGCTGCGGTCGTGAATTTGAGCATCAGTTCAACACAAGATCCATCATTCAGTTCAACCATTGTCCGGATGCTTGGTTAACACGTTACAAAGAACTGATCTCTGCATCTCCATATGATTATGAGAGACTCGTAAAAGAAGCACCAGTAAATAACCTTACTTATATCCAGCTTCCATTTAGCGGATACGTCGTTGGTATTGGTGTTGTAACTCTGTACGATTATCTGTACAAACTGATTCCGGTTAATGATCCAACTGAGTTTAGAAGACTCTTTGGTGAGAACCCGAACCGTGAATCCTTAAATTACCTTTCCACTTGTCTGTATGTCAGAGAAGTTCTGGTACCAGACGGAACTGGAAGCTATGATAAATACGAAGACCTGAAAGACGTCTTAGATGTATTAAACAGCTTACAGCCTGAAGAAGTGAAACTCGTTACTTCTTTAGCTGATGATATTCGTTATAAATCCGAACCGTTTATCGGTGTCGAAAACGTGGTATGCCCGAACTGTGGTGCAAAGACCAGACTGGTTCCGCTTGACGTTTCTAACCTGCTTTTTCTTGCCCGCGAAACGCTGCAGAATACAACCGTCGATGTGTCGAAATGGCGTCCAATGTAGACATCTGGTTGACTTTCTTCAAAGGACAGCTGACGCTGCATGAAATTATGTATGAAATGAGCTACAAGCGCCTGATGGAGCTTGTAGAAGCTCGTTCCAAACGAATGCTTGAAGAACAAAAACAGATGGAAAAAGGACATTAAAAGATCCTGCGTTTCGCGTACGTTAGGTGAGAAACCTCAAAAACCAAGCAAGGGGTACCAACATGAAAAAAATGAAATCGACTTTACCGTCCTTTGCGGAATCAATCAGTAATGGAAAGATCGAAGAATTAGAAGATCTGATGTGTACACATTATGATGAATTCTTGATGATCTTTCATCTTCTGAAAGATTCCGTGGACGATATCTCCAGATTGGAATACAAAGAAAAATCCGATGGCAAGCTGACCATCCATGTACATACCATCACCATTAAAGGTGCGGAGGACATCAAAAACTCTGCATCTAAGATTCTTAAAGAACTTGAAGACTCTTCTTGTGATGGAGAAATCTCTGTGATGGCAAACGTCGTCAAAATCAAATTAACGAAGAAATAAGAAGAAGGACTGAGATCATTCTCAGTCCTTCTTTAATACCCATACATCTGATGATAGTCGATGACATCACCAGAATATGAAAAGGTAGCCTTATTATTGATTGCTCGCTGAATTGGTGTATTATTCCCACCTTCTTTTGGGACAATTGCATATGCCATTCGATTTAAGCTATCATAATTTGAGGATATCACGTGAGTCGCATATTCTTCAGTGGTTCCTTCAGTTGGGTCACCAACGATTTCATAATCTCCGTCATATCCAGTTAAGATCATGCATTTTGTTCGGGTATCCCACGTAAAAAGTTCCCCAGCCTCTGTCGTGTGCCAAGAATCCCCCTGCGCATCTTCGTATTTCCCGAGTGTTGTCCATATGCATACTGGAACATTACGACCTAAGATTAAATCGTCCAACTGCTCAATGGATTGATTCTTTAAGTTCAATACCGTATAGGAAGCATCGTACTCACGTAAGAATCGACTCACGGCGTTCATCATCACATCAACATAACCTCCGTTGGTTCCGGTATCCGATCTTGGATCCCCGGTGAATGCGTCGATGGGATGATCCCCATATAATTGTCCATCATTTTTTGTTTCTAATTCACCAGTTACGACATACTCGGAAATGAACTCTTCCGTATCGATGTAAAAACCAGCATACTGTAATAGTGCCTGCGCACAAGCGACTTCGTCAGAGGTACGTGTATCTGGAAAATAGACATCCATCTCAAAGTTGTTGTCTCGCTCCGCACGACTAACAGGCGACTGGTTCATAAAAAAAGAAAGATAGTCGGTTCTTGGGGTTGGTGTAGGGGTTGTTGTCGGTGGTGTTAAGGGCGCCACCAACTCGCGCCCTAAACTCACCGGTGTTGTTACTTCTTTGGTTTCTTGATTCTCTCGTGTCTCCATGATATGGGCAAGCCACATTGCAGAGACAGTGATAATTACAAGCATAATAAATGCAGTGATCCATAAGAATCTAAGAGCTTTTTCATGTTCATTAATCTGGCCATGTGATTGCATGTTTTAATCCTCTCGCTTTCCGTTGTTCAGCATATGTTGTCATTGTATCGTTCAATGAATTCAGTTTCGCGCGATCTCGAAGTAATGTAGTTAAAAACCCGTAATCATACCCGGAATGAAGTCGTCCATATATGGAATTTGGCATTAGGGTATATATAGAAATATCATAAGAACTTCTTTGTGGTCTCATTGTTACTGAATACAGCTCGGCTATAAAGAACTGATGAACTTTTCGTGGATCTCTAACGATCATATGATCAAATAAGAGGTAATCCGTAAATGGTTGGTGCCTCCTCACTAATTCATTGAATGATCGAAACAGATCGAAACACCGATCAACAAATCCTCTTGGTATATGCAACATGCTGTCTGCACAACTGATAATAAGTTCTGGTTTCATAAATGCAAATTCTTCTGGAATTGGTTCATACTTACGTGATGGTTTTGGCTCTTTTCCAGATAATCCCAGTTTCTTTCGTGCTTCCCACACTTTTGAATCTACGATATAATTAAGGGTATTATTCATGTCTGGTTCTTCCATAGAATAGGATAATAACAGTTCCATGGATGGTCTTGTATAGTCCCAGCCATAATTGAAATAGTAATAATTACAGCATCCAGTTACGATATTTATCATTAAAGTTAATGGCCGCTCATATACAAAATCATGCCAGCAATCATTAGGGTACGCATGACTGTATATGTGTTTATAGTCCGGAACTGATGAGCCAGCCTTAGCACACCGAAACTCCATGGTCCTATCATTTAAGAAGTTCGGAGCGTCAACCTTATCTTCGGTTGCCACGAATGGACGAGGTACGATATCGTCGAGATTCACATATTTACGGAAATCGTAATGTACATACGCTTTCAGGTTATCCGTATATCCAAAATAATAAGTCATGAATAATACCATAATCTGTATTGGTACGATACATAAGATAGATGGATCAATAAAGTGGCAAATATGGAATGCAACAGTTGCTACGTTTCTTTCATTTACGGTACTAAGTTGACCTTCTGTTACATCAAAGATCGGATGTTCTTTCGTTATTTCACGAATGGATTTAACCAGGTCTTTGTCCCGGCACATCGCAAATAATAACTGATTTGCAAATGCAGCACCAGCGGTTGCATCCATTTTTGGGCGTCCATTAACGGCCCAATGTGAACCATTTCCACGTGGACCAAAGGTGATTGTCGGTGCTGGCTTGTCTGGAATACCTCTAGCAAAGATTCCATAAAGACTATCAGTTTTCATTTTACGGTTGGCAATTAACTCCATACCATTTGAATCAGTGTCGACGTCAGGACCAAACAGTTCACGAACATCTTCCTCTGTTAAAGATCCTAACCATTCTTCGCATACAAAATTTAATGATTTCATTTCTTATCCCTCCTACACGGTTTTTAAATGTCTTTGATAACTCTTCTCATTTGGATAATAATCCAACCATCCACCATCTATTCCAGATGCTTCATTGAGTGTATCGATGTATTCATTCACATCATCCAATGTCCATTCTCTGACATGTTTAATAATGAATTTATAGATATAACTAAGATGGGACTTATCAAATGCGTTTCCACAACCAGCAAGGTCAATTAATACTTTAGATATGCTTGGTGTCACATCTAGTCCCACACAAAAAGATATCACTGTTTCGATTTGTATAATTTGAATTTCATCGCGTAAATAACGATAGATCTGTCCAGTACACAAATAACACTTTTTGGACAAGTCTTTTACACTCATTTCTTTCCAATCGAGAATCTTCCAAAGTGCCTGCCCAAATGTCGGATGTTTGCAATTCATATACTTCAAGATATCTGCTTCCACAAAGTTGTTACAAATGTCATTCGAAATTTCGTTCATAATCAGTCTCCCCACTACTTATTTGAATTCTCCCATTCAGTTATGATAGCTTCAAGTTTTTTTAGTGTAATACGTATTACATCAGAATTGGAATACTCATACAGTTCCACTAATGTTTGAATACTGGATGACGATACTTGTGGATACTTTCTACTAATATCATATGCTGCAGTTGAAGATGACGGCAGTAATGAAGGCATCCAGCTAATACTATTCTCATGATCCATAAGTTCATACATTCCAAGAATTAACAAAATATTTGCATGTACTAAATCGAGTCCTGGTGTTTTTAAGATCATCGTGTATAAGACCATATCGTTGTGGAATAGATTCCTATTTTCAAACTCATAATATCCAGCATCTCTGAAAAACATCATAGATTCTTCATAAGTTAATCCAAGACCAATACAAAGTGCAATCATGGTTTCAAATTTTGGTCGGGTTATGCTATTTTGCAAGATACGAGCGATTTGTGCATTACTGACTCCAGAGCTACAACTTAAGGAATAAATATTCATTCCTTTCTTATCGATCAATTCTTTTAATAAAACTCCAACCGGTTTTGTTGGGAGATCCATTGTTTTTAAAGATTCTCGTGCTTCTAAAATACGGGCGTAAATATCCATAATATTCTCCTTTCATAATAAACGAGGTGAACCCAGATACGGATTCACCTCTTATTTAAATTAAGCGTTTATATGCTCATGTTTGTCAAACTCTTCTAAGAATGACTTCACATAGGCTTTGTTGTAAAATGTCTCTTCGTAGAGTCTTCGTCTGTCTTCCTGACATGCTCGTCTATAGTTCTGATCAATTAAACGATCGTATTCTTTGAGTTTATCCATCGGGACTTTCTCATCAAACAACGGATCGACATAAGATGGTTCGTTACGTTTCGTATACAAATCATCAGAGATCATTTGTCGTTTGATGTTCTGGTAGGAAAGTCCAATGTATGGTGATATGTTCTTCTCTAACGCCTGACGAGCCGTAATGATCTGTGGTGGATCCACTGGTACCAGATTTCCGTTCGCATCTTCCACAACTTCATCTAAGTCTGGACGCTTGTATACATCTGTCATACTACGGATCATACGATTGATGATCATCTCGGATGAAGTAGCAGTGGCACCAATGCCAGCACTGATTAACAGGTCAAGTAATTTCTGTGCCATACTTGCCATCGTTTCGTTATCAATCTGTGCTTTCTTATTGATGAGGTTCATCATGTCATACAACGGTTTTGTTAGCTCGTTGTTCTGAATAGCAACCTCAAAGATCTTTACGTTGTCGTCGACTTCTGAGAATGGAATCACGTTCTTGTTTTTCTTTAATATGTCAGATGCTTCTTTCGTTACGAAGATTTCTGTATTCTCAGGCTCTCCGTCTTTGTTTAAGGTACAGATGAGCTTATCTGGCTCTTTTCCAGTTAAATCACGGATATACAGTCGGCCAGTATCAATCTCTGTATTATATAAGGAATCGTCGTCAAGCTCTGAAATCTTTGTTAAGTCTTTCTTGCTGATATAGATTCCGTAATTGTTAATGTCGTCACCATAGACAGGGTTGTTATTTACGATTGGATAAATCTCTGAGTTGATCAAAGTAAAGAAGTCGGAAAATCCCTCACTAAAGATGATCTCTTCGGAATTAGTTGTTAACAGGTGTTTCGTAGACAACACGTTCTGGTTAATAACCTTAGTAGTTTCCTCTGTCTGGAATGCTGCAATACCGTCGGCGATATCCTCATTGATGTTGGCAGTTAAACCAATACATCTTGGACACACTTCATTCTTTAAGCGGCAAGTAATAACAGATCGAAACCAAAGAGTTTGTCCAATCAAGTTGGTATCCTTATTAGCGTCCAATACCTGATAGTCTGGATCATCCAAACTAAACTTGTAGTATTTTCCATTTAGTTTCTGTAAGTGCTTCTTAGTTTTGATTTCATAAGGAATCAGATGTTTGGATCCACAGTCTGCAACCGTTTTACTCATAGATAAGGTACGTGCAAGCAGCGTTAAAGATTTACCGAAGTATCCGGCGTTACCCATAACTCGCTTGTTGGTAACCATAGATTTACGAGCACCGGTACCATCAATGTAAAGGTAAGCTGGACGATCAAGTCCACCCTTGATGGTAGATGTCTGAATTGGGATCGGAATCGTATTTCCCTCCAGAGATGGTTTTAATCCCTCGGCGATCATAAACTCGGAAAGCTGTTTGTGCTTAATACCAGTACCGGAACGTAAGATGATACCGATGGTATTCTCTTTTTGTCCTTCCAATGTCTGAATTAACTTTTCACGAGATTGATCCAGTCGTTGTTCAATTTCATGTGGTTGTGACAGGTCATCAAAAGTGGTATCCATCAAACCACGAATGGTTTCATTGTCATTGTACATCTCCAGGAAGTCTGCGGTTCCAAAGCTTAATCCCATAATGTCTGAGAAGTTCAAACTGATACTACGGAATAAGTGACCAACTTCTGAAGTTGCATAGTTGACAGTGGTTGATTTTACATGATGATCACGAAGTGGTAAGATAATCTTATTATTCTGGAAGTCCTCCAGTTTTGGAATATCTTTCTCCGGATCCATAATGAATGTCTCATCTAAGACATGGATTCCATATAATTCTACAAATGGTCGCCATGCCATTAAATCTAAGAGAAAACACCGTAATTGAGCGGTGTGTGTTTCTTTATCCGTTCTATAAAATTTGAATTTTACCGGGTATTCTCTACATACCTGAATGGTATAACAACCTTTCACGATATTGTAGATCTTGTTGAAGAAGTTATCATAGGTGTCGTAATCTACCAGATAATCCTCAATGATGTATAACGGTGACAAGAGTTCACGCAACTCATAACGATTATGAATATATGGGACGTCGTGACCGTCGTCAATTCCGTAATCGGAGTTATAAGATGCTTCGAAGTTCCAAGAACTTCTCGATCTTGCTTTCATTAACTTATGTACCGTTTGTTTACCCTGTGATTCTCGTTCTTCTACATCCTCGGTAATCATGATAATAAATCTCCTTTCAAGTTCGCTTAAGTCAGTGTGCCTGAAAAAATAGAACCCAATACTTGCGTACGGGTTCTATTCTCAGGTATTCTAACTATCTGCGACTTCTCCAGAAGATAATATAGTCATCCTCATTTGGAATGCAATACTGAATACGTTCGATATTGCAACGAACGGTTGGATCACTCTCTTCTTCGTGCCATGCATCAACGGTTGCATATCCATCTGCCTGCAGAAGTGGATGATCCACTGGATTGATCATGATATCTTTGATTCCCAGTTTCACTGCAGAGGTCAGCAAGTTGTGAATCATTTCTTTCTGTGGTGTTGCTTTTGTTTCCACATCAGATTCTTCATAGATGTAACGTTTCTTACGTGTTACATACACTAATAAATTGAAACGAACATCGGTATTCATCACGTTACTTCCATCGAAGTATACCAGTTCTGGAACATACAAAATGCAGTCGGATCCCTCGTTTTCTTCAATCAGACCTCTCCAGCGGTTGCCAATCGCTCTCATAACTAACGGTAAGTTAGAATTACGCATCAGTCTACCAAGTGGACTGGAATCGTAAATGGAAAACGCACTGCACGCTTTCTTATGTGGAAGCATGACTACGATTGTGGAATTCCATGGAAATGGATCCATTTTGGTTTTATCGAGACTGGCATTCACACCTTTTCCGATTTTAGACCAGAGATGATAATGCTGCATCAGATCTGTATTCGTTGCACTGACATCCAGAATCGCTTCCTTATCTAATGCAACATCTGATTTGTCTTCCAGACAATCGATTCTAGCTCCAACGGTCTTATCAATGGATGGTTTTGTAAGGTCATCCATATTGATTACAACCTTGCGATTCATACGAATTTCTCCGGTACGCAAGAGCTGTTCCCCGATGTTTAAGATGTCGAGGATGTTTTCTGCCATTGATTTCTTTTTGTTTTTCTTACCCATAATGAGTCCTCCTTAAATGGTTTTATTAATATCCAAAGAGATGATATATCACTTGGATTTTTTCTTGTTTTTCTTTTTTCCTTTCTTACTCACATAAGAATTGATGCTTGCACAAGTATTGACATTACGAATCCAGATCACAGAGGTATGAATATCCAGACCATGATCCTGTAAGTCTAAGAACTTGTATGCCAAGGATTCTGCTAATGCTACGATGTCTTTTGCCAGACGATTTGGTTCATTTCCATGCACATATGGAAGATCCGGAAGTACCAATTCCAAAACAACCGTAGTATCATCATTTGGATTGAGATTTAATAACTCAATTGCGTGCATGATAGATTCTGAAATTGCAGAGTAGATCGGACCACCGACACTTAAGAAGACTGGTGATAACATCAGCAGTTCATCTTTAAAGTCATGACTGCGAATCGGAGTCACCTGAAAATGTGCATTGATTCCAGTAACGCGGATATCATCTGCATCATCCACGTGCGGTGTATCATCTTCGTCATAATAGTCATCTGTGATATGGAAATCGATCGTTTCCGCATTCATTTCGGTGTCGTTTTCATCGTAGAACTTCATATCGGAAATATACATTGCTGGAACTTTTCCTGCTTCTTCTTCAATCCACGGATCTAATTTCACAATGATATACTTGATATCTGGATTTGTTTTAAAGCATTCACCATCTGGAGATGCCAATAACACATCACGAAAAACCGGGAAGGCTGCACCTTCGTAAGATTCATTTGTGGTTAAGACCTGCGTGATCTTTTCCTTTGTGGTGTTCACTAAGCTTTTAATTACGTCTGATTTTTTTACTGCCATTTTTAATATTCCTCGCTTTCATTGTAGTTGTCATCCAATTGTTTCCAGACTTTTGGACTTACAAAGGAACGGATAAATGTGTGATAAAACATGTGTAAGATATCCATTCCAGATCCATACGCCAGTTCGTTGAAATCACTTAAAAGTCTAAGGTCGTGTTCCCCTTGTTTTGTCAGATACCCAGACTCAACTAATGCCTTTACGTAGCTACATATTTCATCCATAAAGTTTGAGTTGATTTCTACCAATTCTGTAATGAAGTTGTCTTCTTTGTAAGTCCCAATAATCGTTGCATTTTTATTCGTTCTTGTCTGTACTGGTAGTGTAATCAACTGCAAATCTCGGTTGTAATATGCAAACTGTTTGAACTCTGGTGTATCCATGTCTACACGTTTTACTTTCTTAAAGAATGCACCCATATACCGAGTGCATTCGAATGTATGTCTGATACCCTTATCGGTTGTCCAGGCGTACAACCCTTTGAGTTCATCGTCATTAAATGAGAGATCGTCACTGATTGGATATAACTGAAAGTACAGATATAATTTCATTTACATCCATACTCCTCTAAACGATCCATATACGCAATCAGGCTATCATACTGGAAGATCCATGGAACTCCTTTTGCCAGATCTTCCGCTCCCTGTAACGCAATGTCCATACAACGATTGATCACAATCGTGGTTTCATCTTTTATTATCAACCAATTATCGACCTCTTTTACATATTCGCGAATCTGTTTTGCAAATTCTGCAGCCTGAGCTCTCCCACCCAAAGCTTCATAAATATCATCAATTTCATCATCGGTCATATGATACATCTTTTTCCGACGTTTTCGTTCTTTCTTTCGTTCTGCTTTTGACGCAGTTTCATACGAATCATAAACCAGAGTCATTGGTGGATACTCTAAGAGTTCTTCATCTGAGAGTTCTCCATCTATATGACGATCGGGAACACTATCTTCTTCATAAAGTTCATCGTCATACGCATCATAGACGTCCTCTTTTTTATGTTTAGATTTTTTACCCATTTTTAATTCCTCCTTTGTTTGAGTCTTTCGATTACCAAAAAGATAATATATCGTTTGCGTAGAAAAGTAAAAAAGAAGCGCCGAAGCGCTTCTTATTAGATCACACAGATTGTGGTTTTTCCGGAATCACTTCCGGTTACTTCCTGGTTATAGACGATGAACGCATTGCCGTTCATCTGATGTACCTTCGCAACGATCTTTTGAAGAGTTCTTCCCATCGGTGTCACATCGATATTGCGATTCTGATCAGTCAGCTTCATACTTTCATCCCCATAAATGACGTTAGTAAATACTAAGGTTGCCCTAGTTCCATCTACCGGAATCCATGGAATCAATCTCTGCCAGATGGAGCTATCGATTTCATCTGGGTCTGCATCGGGATCAATGTCAATGATGTGGGACTTATATTTTCCATCTACGTGGTGATAGGAACTTTCAAGTATCTGGTCTAGCATAGCCATCATCTCATCTTCACGCCCACGATAGGTACACAGAGAAAATACATGTATTTCTCCGATGTCTTCTGGATCAACTACGGAGAGTAATGCATTAATATCGGTTAATAGCGTAGGCATTGGATGTGTACCGCGGTCTTCGTTTAATACAATGAATGTACTCCCGGCTCCATTCATATATCCCAAACAGTTATCTTTCGTCATAAAATCACTGATTGGTAACCAAAATTTCATCATGTTATTAGTCCTCCTTTTATTTGAAGAATTTTTTGGTATCCTCATATACAGCTGTCTCATTCGGATGCGTATTCATTACAACCAGATGAAAACCACATGGTTCTGATATCTTTAACAGCTCACTGACATTCTTTTTAGCGATTGTATGAATATTAGATGCATGCACGAAAAGATATCTGTAAGTTTGTGATTCCTTGTGACTTTTCAAGATATTTTCAAGTTCTGTCATAGAGATATCTGATGGCAGTGTAATGGTAGTTCCATACGGAATATCTAACTCAAACTGCGGATGATAGTCTTCAAATGCATCTATTTCCGTGGACATAAACACGAAATTATATCCATACTTAGGATTGTATTTTGGGTCTGTCATATTCTGTTCAATCAATGCATACATGATGGACTGCATCGTATGTACTGGAAACGGGGTTTCTTCTGCAGGCACTATTTCATAAATTGGTTTAGATAATGGTTGCGCGAATCGGAAGTTTGTCTTATGAATGGAACTTGGGACATAATAATTATGAAACTTCACTTGAGACGCGGATGTATATCTATTCCTGATTGGGAAGTATAAAATGCCTGATGTTGCAGTACGATTGATGACTGGCATTCCAGAGCCAAATACCATATCGAATCGATACTCAATGAAACGAATCCCTCTTGAAAGAAGCCTCTGTAGCTTTTCTGGTCCTGGTGTATGCCCAGTAAAGTAATTTAAAGATTCTGTCACTACTACAAATTCTGTTGGTACGTATTCATCCTCAACTTCACGCACCATTCCATAATTCATCATACACTCGAAAAGTCTGGAAGTATTTTCTTCATATTTATCCGGATCTTCAATGACCGGAATAAACGCCACATTATCTGCTTCATGCTGCTTATTGAGATATTCTATTGCAGATTTATTGATGTTACATCCACTGCCAAGACAGTTATCAAGAAATTTCTGCGTCAGATAGTTACGCTCATTTCCGATCGCAAAGATTACGACCACCTGTCCAGCTGGTTTGAACTCATATACCGATTTGACAAATCGTGAATATAAATCTGCGAGCCCATACCGTACCAAATAATCTTGTTCACTATATGACAGCATATACTGTGCAACATCCCATCTGCGATAGGTATCTAACGGTGTTTCCGTTACTTCTGCAAAGTGGTCATCTCCAAATAAAGTGAGATGGTCTTCTTCGACGTTCTCACAAAGCTCCATATAATCTTTCCATTCAAGAGCTGGACGATTATTTGTTACTACAAACGCGAGTTCTGGTTTGCTTTCGTTAGCAACTTCTGTGATGGTGTCTGTGATTTCTACTTGTTTTAATTTAAACATGTTTGGTCCTCCTTTGTGTTTGTATTCATGTTTTCATATAAATAATATATGAATAAATTACTTAAAGTATACGAACCCTTCCTAAAAACAGTGGCTTAACCAGTAAACAAGAAGGAGGGAACGACTTTGGCTACATTTTTATCAAACTCCAAAATCCAAGAACAAAAAGCGGCAAACGACTCGTTATTTCAATATGAGAAGAAGTTCCATTCTCCCATGGCGAGATTCATTGATAAATCACCGACCTTTACGACATTTTTTCAAATTGCAGACGATGCCTCAGTGGTTGATGAGGGGTTCAATCATGTAGATGATTTCTTAGGGAAAACATCACCACTCCGGTATAAAAGAATTGAAAATTTCCCAATCTACGGATTAGATCAGATGGTCTTACAGATTGAAGATTCTGAACAGGGTCTTGACAGGACGTATGAAGGCGAAGGTGTGATTATCAATAGCACGTTAGTGCCGTTACAAAACAGCATGTTTATGGTGCCAAGTCTGCATGACTTTTATATTTTCCGAATTATATCCGTATCTTCGGATAACATCATGACAGATAACTACTATCAGATTCAATTCCGATTAGAGTATGTAGATCGTGAGAAAGCGTCTTGGTTAAATAAACAGACCGTAGAAAAATACGATTGTGTGTTAGAAAACATCGGTACAGACAAAAAATGTATCGTACGTTCCGATGTTTTAGAGCAGATCCATAATCTGGAAAATGAATACGATGAAATCTCAGAGACATACAAAGCAGTCTTTTATGACGATCGTTACAATTGCTTCTTAGGAGAAATCGATGGTCCATGTCATCGTTTGTATGATCCTCTGCAGGTAGAGTTTATCAATAAGCACAGCTTATTTAATCCAAAAGGTCAACTGATGGTACTGATCCCAACCCAGCAGTTTTATGATTCCAAACGAGCTTTAAAGTATGAACGATCCATCTATCGGTTCTTTGAGAAAAAAGAACTACGTAGACTTGGAAACTTTAAGTTCAATATGTTTATCGGCTCTAACAACAAGGAAACTGCTTTCGCAAAATATGCAGATGATTCCATTCAGATTGCTGATATCCCAGATCCAAAATATTTAAACGATTCTGCGATCGCAATCTTTAGTGATGACTTCGTCCAGCAAATGAAACTTGGAATGCCAGCAGAGACCAAATATGGACAACTGCTAATCGATTATATTCGCAAAGAAAAGTTTTCAACCAGTGATATCCCACTGGATCTGATGGATGAATTAATCTATCTGGATGCTGGAATTGAGATTTTCTTAATTATTCCAATCATCTTATATATCATCAAGGATACCATCGATCAGGCGTTATATATCGAAAAAGATCTTACAACTGTAGAGGTGTAACATTCTCGTAACGGTTTCTTGATGCCGTGATAGTTTGAGACCACCGAACAAAATCACTACAAATTGTGGATGTTCATAATTTTTCTCCTGAATGATATAAAAAAGAACCATGCCGATACCCAGGGCATGGTTCTTTTCTTTTAAACCCAACCAATCATGTCACTACGATTGATAGTGATGGTATTGATACGTGCCATAATGCTTTGCAATGTTGATGGCTGAATATAAGTCTTTTCATCTGAATCTTCCATATGAAACCATTTTTCTTGATATGCTGGAAGAGTAAAGTCATACCAGTGTGCAGACATGTATTCGTCTACTAATTTTTCTGTAATGTAATTTCTCCAGGTATCTCGTAACATATCAACCATCCATGGAGCAACATCATGAATCCGATCACTATAGTTCTCCATATCTGTTTCTTCTTTTAATAGATGTGATCCGTCTGTAACCGTATGTACCCCCGGGTCCCAAGGAAATGGGTCATCCTTGTCATAGCATCCCCAATGATTGATGTCGTTGACTGTATCAAGCGTTGCTTCAATCTCAGCATAGTTGTAATTTAGCGCATTCCAATGATTTTGGAAGTGCTGACGAATGGCTTCCGGTGTACATCGTTGGATCATTTTCCAAGCACTTTCGTACCAAGGCAACCAGTTGTTCTCGTCTTCCCGATATACAGGATGATGTACATCGTTTGATTCCCACGGAAAGAGATCATAGTGGATTAAGTCACGTTTCATCTTTGATAACGGAACTTCATCAAATGCTCTCCCATGATGACCCCACAAATCATCATACACGGAATATGCCATAAGTCGCTTCTTAGTCTCCGGATCTTCTTCCGTATGGAAGTCTCCATAATAGGTCACACTGTATTTAGTTTTGTTGTAGTCGTCTTTGATATAGACCATGGTCGGTTCATGCGAATCTCCAATTGCCCATACGACGTTATTGGATGATGTGATTGAATAGTTGGCACTACCGGACAACGTGAATGTAGTAGTTCCGTTATCAATTACGACGTCTGAGGTAGGTGACGTTTGTGAAAACGAAATTGACGATGAGGTAGACCTATATGCACGCATTGTGTTGTACAAATTATATGTCGTAAACTGTTCGGGTTTTGCAACTTTTCGTATGATTCGTCTATCGTTTTCCGCACATGCTTTACTTCGTTCACGTAAGTAATCTAAACCATACCAAGAATCACCAAGCCAGCAAATAACTGGCTTGGGTACTTTTTCGTTGAAGGTATACGGATTGGAAAAGTCACGCGATTCAGTCAGGTCAACTTTTGCATCCAAATCCATAGATTACATCTCCTTTAACTGCTGTTTTAATTTATCAATGTCGGTTTCGGTAAAGGTTTCTGCTGGCAGCAAGATATCTTTTCCAGTTGCGTCTTTGTAAGAGTTAATCAGCTGATCCATGGTCAGATCGCAATACTCATCTACCCAATCGGCAATGAAGAACAGATGCTCTGATGGGATCATATTACCGTTGTCGCTTGGAACTAAGAAAGCTCCAAATAGAATCGGGTCTTTGTCACGTTTCTCTTTTTCGACCTTACGAACGGTTTCACCCGTATAGTCTGTATAAGCGACATAGAGCATATCAAAGTAGTTACGTGCTTTGTCGACTTTATCAATGACTTCATCCGGGACCATTCTCTGATACCGTTTCAGTTCGATGATATGAATCGGATTTGGTTCTTTCTTTTCTTTTGCCTGTGTTGCAATGTCAATGACCCATGCTTCTAAGTCTGTACGGTTAACGACCTGATCGTATCCATGAGCAACTGCATTTCTTTCACGGGTTAATAATTCCAGTTTCGTTACCAATGCCTGACCAAGTGTCTTCTGACCAGTAATGACACAAGTTTTTAATGCATTGGCTGTTGCATCGAACAACGCTTTGACGCTCTCAGATGTAATACCAGAACTCATATTTTTAATGTACTTGAAATACTCGGATGGTGTCTTGATGTTTTTCGGATCGATGTTTTCACGAAGCCAGTCCATATCTGTCTGGTTGATACCTTCCACATATGTGGTTTCGTTATAGGAAGTTTCTCCATCTTCTACCATACGATCGACATCTTCTTTGGTATATGCTTTATGTAAGTCGACGACACGTTTGTCCGTTTTGTAACTTTCTGGATCTGGATCCGGAATTTTAGTTGGTTCCTCATCGGTCTTCTTTGGTTCTTCTTTTGTTTTTCTTGGTCTACCAATTTTCTTCTTTGGCTGTAACTCCTCTGGTGTTTTTGTTGTGTTTTCCTCTGTAGTTGTTTTTCTTCTTGGCATAATAATAGCCCTCCTTTGTTTGATATTCAATTAGATAATATATAGCTAAAGGGCGGAGAGACTCCACCCAATAGTATCAGAATTTAACCATACGAGAAATTCCTTCTGTCTTTCGATTGACAGATCCTCTAGTTTTTCCTTCCTCTAAAGTCTTGTACTTAAAGATCTTTAAAACCGGAATAAACGGAGCTAAGATATTATTCACCATTGTGGTCATATCAATATATGGGATTGCCCAATCTGGAATTTCCGCATTGGATGGAATCGCTAAGACGTTCATTCCTTTGGATTTATACTCAAAATGACCGGTATCATCGATCAGACCCTCGTATTTTTCTTTGACCCATTTATTCCAAACTTTGTATGATTTATCTTTGAATTTGGATTGATATTCCTTTGGGATCATCTTCCACCATTCTTTGGATTTTTGAACTTTTGGATCATTAATGTAAGTAACACCTTCCGCGATCCATTGTCTAGTTACAAACATGCCCGTGGTATCGTTAAAGATTCCATCGTAAATCCTATGGTATATTTCTGGATGTGTTTTGGATAGTGGTAAGATATCCTCTGGCTTGAAGATGTTCATTTTAAGCATTCCGACTTTGCTTGGAAGTTCAATCAAGTTATCTGGATTGATGATGTTCCAAGCTGCAACTGCTCTTACCGATGCCTGTCTGGATGGATCTGCATAGCCAGCTAACTCTTTGGCATTGCCGTTTGGTAAGAACTTATTTTCATGGTTCTCGATGGATCGAATGATCTCATCACGGAATGCGTAGATTTCACCAATGATCTCTCGAAGTTCAATTTCATCACTCATTAAAGCATGATCTTTGATGATTCGTGTAAATACCTGCTCAGCGTATTCTGAACAGGTTGCTTTCTTAAAGTCAAATCCCTTGATATCTGTCTTTGGTGGATTGATGACATTTCCTTCTCGAAGTAAGATGGAACTTAAGTAACGTTTCTTGGTTTCACCAATAACCAAAAGTCCAAACATAAACTCATTCTTCATGGCATAACGGGATCTATGCTCTTCTGGAATATTGGAATGAATGCCATAGCTTTCCAAGATATCGGCAACCGCTGTTGTAATCCAGTACGTTATCATATTGACACCGATATAGACATTGGATTTGTAACTACGCCCATAAGCCATCGCATCTTTTCCATCTGGGAAATAGGTTGCAATCATATAACGCATTAAGGTATCTAGTGATAGGATGTTAGAGTCTGTATCGATGACTGTTACAGTATCACGCTTAAAGTTCTTTAATCGATAAATTCGATCAAATGCCATATACGGCACATAGACATAGGTCATCATGGCTGTGGTTAACACTTTTAAGGAATCCGTGATTTCGTCTGGTGGACTGTTCGGGTCAATGAACATCTTATGATTGACAAACTTATTCCAGTCTTTTGGTTGTTTTAAACCAGGTCCATATTCCTTACGGAACTTCTTTGGGATCTGGTCCATCCAATATGGATCTTTTGGATTGCCGTGTTTATCGACTTCAATCGTATCGTAGTTTTCTACACTTGCATAGAGTTTGTCAATTTCGTTTCGTACACCCTCATGATCTTCGATGAATCGAAGCATGTTATTTTTGTAGTAAAAGTATGGTCGTAACTGCTCTGGTAAGTGTTCGACCATCACATCGATCATCTCCTCTTCCTCTGGATTAAGGTCGATGATCTTCATTTTGAATCGTGCAGCTAAATCTTCTGCACTGACTGGTTTTAAGAAGTCCAGATTGATATCATCTTCGTGGGCTTCGTATTCATTCATGACAAGTTCCACCCAGTTACAGAACTCATCAAAATCTAAGAAATTATAGTTGTCTGCCAAAAATGCTTCAAATAAGTTCTCTGTAGTCGATATAACCGATTGCGCGGATAATGTTGTTGCCGGACCTGACCACGTTGAATAAAATGAGCTGGTCTTAGCTCCGGATCCACCATAATCATGTGTAGACTATATCTTCATCTCGATTTCTCGAGAGCTACCCATTTCGGTATGAAACCTACATTTCGTCCACAATTGGACCTACTCGCTTCGTGTGGTATTTCAACCACCTTATTTTCGGGTTACCCCTAGCTTTCCCTAGTCGTTGAGCGGATCTCTTATCTCGTAAGAGACGTCGCTGCGGATTATCCAAATACTTACGTTTTTACCGAACCTTAACCATTACGTCTCGCCCTCATCTGTATCGCTACGATGAGTTGGTAGTAAGTATTTATCAGAACTTCCCGCAAAAGGATAGATTTTCTACGTATGTCACCATACGCACTCCCATCATGGTTTAGGAGTTCGCGCCGACCTTCTTGTTCTGCTGTTTGATATCGAGGTCTTTGTATAATCGTGACGTTACGTCTTCTACAGTGAACATTTTCTTTTTGATTTTCTTACGGTCTCCTAAGAAACCTAATAACATGTGATTTGCTGGATTGGCTTGTTCGTATTGATTCTTATAGAACGTCCCGTTTCCAGCCATAATTGGTTTTCGTTCAAAGGTCCAATCTAGTACCGATAGTAATGTAGTTTCTCTGTATTCTTCGGTATAGTTGTTATCAAGACCAACTCCAGGACTTATCCCCTGGTCAAGAATCATATCATCTAAAACGCTATTTAACTCTTCTTTCGTAATCGAAGGATCCATTCGTTTTAGTGAATGACGCATTTGTTTTTTGTACTCTTTGATGAACTCACTTTTTTGCAGCATCGTTTTATTGATACGCATGGGTTCTTGAGTAACTTCTATGGTAGCTTGTTTCCCCATAATGATTGTAACTCCTTTGCTTTTAAGATTAAGAGTTTGTGCTAGATAAACTGTGTTCCCATTTCTAATTGCCAGACATTCTTTTAATGATTTTACTTAAGAACCGAAAATAGAAAGGGGATACAAATCATGAATAATTCCAATAACACTCCTTCCTTCGAAGATATGATTACTGAGATGGTAAACAACGCCATGGACTCAGTTATCGGGGAGGAACCTGCAACAGAAGAACCTGTTGTAGAAAATGCAGATACAGAAGCCGAAACATCTGAAGAGTCTGAAGCAATCACTGAAAATGACGACAGTGATTACAAAGACACTGGTATCGACATGGACGACGTACAGAGACAGTTAAAAATGGAATCTGACGACGACGATGACGATGACTTGGATGATGATGACGATGAAGACGACGATGATGATATTGACGATGATGACCTGGAAGATATGGCAGATGACATCGCGAATATGTCTGACGACGACTTAAACGACATGGCACATTCCTTAAAGGAGCCTCCAGTTCCAGAAGGTCCGGAAGTATCTTTAACTCCAGATGAAGAACAGCATGCAGATGACCTGATGCAGGTAGCTGGTGCTGCTGCATTAATCCGTGGGGAGATGAACGCAGAAGAGCGTACCGCTTTAGTAGAATCTGTATCTGATCTTCGTGTTGGTATGACAGAAGGATTCTTTAACGACAGCCTGATTATGGATCTGAAAGAATCTGTAGCCGATGTCACAATGGATGATGACGATGCGTTTACAGAGTCTAAAATCTATAATAAGACAACTGTCAAGATGAGCAAGAAAGCAAGATTAAACCAGCTGTTTGAAATCGCTGTAATTACTTGTGCCCGTGCTCACAACGATCCGGCATACATGAAATACAAGAAAGCTTGTAAGATCAAGAAGTTCTATCGTGCACAGATGCGTCAGAGATATCGTTCTGAAGCAACCAAACGTATGAAAGTTCTGTTTGCAAGATTAAAACACTCCAAGAGCCCGATTATCAAGAGCCTTGGAAAGAAAGTAGACTGATATCTACATTACCGTGGAGACTCCTATTGGGGTTTCCACGGTTTCTTTGTCCTCCACATAAATAGTATATAGATATTATCCGTAAAGTGATTTTACGTATTTATACATAATTTTCGTGAATCAGAGAAATAAAATACCTAATACATCTCATCTCTGATCCGAAAAGTAAATAGGATTGAAAGAGATCCACACAGGTAATTGATCTCCTGGGTAGTCTTTTGATTACCAAAATTGTATGATCCGGTGGCGGGCAATAGATCTCAAGAGCCGTTGGAGGGAACTATGTTATTTACTTCCAAATCAAACACAAACACAACAGCTACAGAAACAACTGAAACTACAAACAACAATGGTGGATTACTGAAAGGTATTGCTATTGGTGTTGGAACACTTGCAGGTATCGGTGCCGCATACTTTGGTCACAAAGTATACAAATCTCATCACGTCGTAGCAGATGAGAACAACCTGGAAGACGCAAAGGTAGACGACGATGAAACCGTTGATGAGTCTGTAGAAGTAACTGAGAACAATGAAACAGTTGAATCCTTTAACGAGGTTGAAACTGAGGAACCTGCAAACGAAGCACCTGTTGAAGCTGAAGCTAAAACAAAAGAAACTAATAGCGAAGCACCAGTTGATGAGCATTCTGAAACTGAAGAACTTGTTAACCAGCTGACTGAAGAGGCATCCAAATGTGCTTCTATCGAAACAGCATCCAGTCTTATTTCATCTATCAAAAAGATGGATGAAATGGTAGGTTCTGTTGCCGGTATGTACAGAACAATCGGTGACAATGCCAAAATTGATTCCGCAATTGCGAAATTATACAAGGCATTCAACAGCTACTGGAACAACCTTGACACAAAAATTAGCAATTGCGACAAGGAATCATTCGTTGCATGTGCAAGTGAAATCGATGCTGTTAACAACGCATGGTGGGAAATGCAGTACATTCAGATGAATAGAATTGCTACAGAGACCATGAGTTACGTCATTAACAAATATGCACATATGGAAAGAGTTGCAAAACGAAAAGAAGAGAAAGCAGCTATTGCAGCTGAAACCCAGGCTGCACAGAAATCCTCTGATGAAACTCAGGCAGAGGTAAAGAAAGTTGTAGATGAAACTCAGACTACAACTAAGACTTCTGGTGAAACTAAGACAGAAGTCAAAATGAGCATTGAAGAAGAAGTCGCCAGAGAAAAACTGGAAGAAAAGATGAATATTCTTAAAAGACTTCAGACTGCAGATTATGTAGAAGCTGATAAAATGCTCATGTTAGCTATATCCATGGTAGACTATAGCATCGGTACTCTTCGTGCGCTGAAAGTTTCTGATATATCAGAAATTGAAACAATCGCAAATCGGAATGCAAGTCTTGCACTCGATAAATACCTCAGCAAACGTGTTAAAGACATCAATTCGGTAACAGCTGAAACACATAAGACCTTAATCGTTATTACTGCCGAACTTATGACAGTAAAAGGTGTATGTGATAAATGTGAAGAACTTCATATCTACTCAAAGACCAGAGTACGTCTCGAGAAAACACTCGAGCTCTCAAAGAAACGTGACAAACATCTGTTTCAGAAGAAGGTCAAAGAAGCTATGAAAACTAGAGTTGTAGATGAAAAACAGGCTACAACTAAAGAGTCTCCGAGTGAAACCAAGATCGGAAACTCTGAAGTCCTTAGTGATGACGGTGAAACCGTCACATTAAAAGCTTCTGTATCAGAAGATTCTGTACAGAACGTAATGGACGTAATCGATATCGTTTCTAAGATCCCAAACAGAGAGGATCCAGAAAAGAACAATATGCCATATTACATCAGAGTGATTGGAGGTAGAATCGCTGGTATCACAGAGCCTGAGGCAACATTCATTGCATACAACGATAAGACAAAATCAAATGATTTTATCGACGCGTGTGTCTCCCTGTGCAACATGGTTGGTAATGGGATCTGTAATTTAGCAGATCAGAAATCCGATCCGATCGGAAGCCTTGGATGGATTAATAGATCCTATGATGAATTAATCGCATCTGGTGTTATTGATAACACCTATAATCCACAGGCTATGCGTGATGTTTTAACAAAAGCTCGTAATGAAGCAACACGCGTGTTAACCAATATGGTTAAGAAATCCGATGAAACACTGGCTGATGATAACAAGGTAACAGGTGAAACTAAGACTGTTACTAATGGAAAACTCATCGATGAAATCAATACGTACGTGCATACAATTAATGTTATGGCATTCAAACAATTTACGATGGTTTCAACAAATTCATTCGTCGAAAAGCTGCATAAAATCGACGAGTGTATATCACTTCTTGATAACAGCGAACCATCAAAAGCAATAAAACGTAATGCGTATAAAAATATTAATATCACAGTACGTTTGTTCTGTACAAGTAAACTTGAAGAAATCGATGCGTGTGCAAACCACAATGATATTGTAGATTTATGTGCAGATGTGAGAGCAATGTTATCATTGAATCTCACTAATGTGGAACTAAGCGAGACCACATTAAATGCCATTAACGACGCAATTACATCGGCCAAGGATAAAAAGGATAAAGTAGATGAAATTGTGGCTAAGAATGAAACTCAGGACTTAGCCAAAGCATCAGGTGAAACTAAGACTGATGCTAACTCTTCTGGTGAAACTAAGACAGAAGAAACCCTGACATATACAATGTCAGACAAGATTAAGGAGGCAGTTCAGCAGTCTGGCGAGACTGCCGCTACTGCTGAACCCGAATCAAAAGCCCATGTACTTATGAGTCCGGAAGCATCGGAAATGGCAAGAAAGCTCCAGGAAGCAGGCGAACTCATAAGAGCTAAAAAATGGAGTGATGCTTCTGAGTTTTACAAAACTCAGTTAACTCCTTATCTGGCAGACGACGGATTGACGGAAGAGCTGCGCGAAGAAATTATGAGCATCAAAACAAAAGCAACAAATATGATGATGTCTCAGAAGCAGCTGGAAGCAAAGCAGAAAGCAGCATCTGCAAAAGCTTCTAAGAGAAAATCTTCAAAACGTCGTCGTCATTAATCACATAAATAGAATCTGAAAGGAGGTGATCACATATGAGAAAATCCTGTAAGGTTCTTTATACAGTTATTAATGTAGCTGCATTTATTGGTGGATGCCTCGCTATGGGCATAGCCATCCAGAACCGTGAGTAGCAAAAGAAAAAGAACTCCTTCCATTAGGGAGTTCTTTTTTTGTTTTATTTCGGACAATATCCTATTAGACAGAAAGGAGAGTCATTATGAACTTAAAAGAACGACTGGCACTTCGTAAAGTTGCTACCTATCGAATCAATTGGATTGAACGAAAATATTTAAAACGGAGAATGGATGCATGTTCTGCGATCTTAACAAGAGTGGAAACCAAAGTGGATAACCTATCTGGGATTCTGAATATCAGTACAGAGGTGGAATCTCTGTATCGCTCACCGTTATTGTGGTATACGTTTAATAACATCATCGTCAGTCTTCGTACCGCTTGGGATGAAATCCACCCATATCCATTCAAAGAAAACGATATCGTCTATCCTGGAAAGTATGTGGATGATATGGATGAGTTATCCTCTGCAATTTTAGGGTGGGCACAGACTGCGGTTGTTGAATTTAAGTTAGATGCGGTTATTGAAAATAGTGCGCATCTGATCTTTGATAAGCAGGATACCGTACCACCATTATATGTCTCCCATTTTGAGATCATGATCAAATATCTGAAACGATACGTTAAGGATCATAGTTTCGATCCCCTTTGCTTATTTACACCGGCATCGTTAAAAGCAGCAAAGAAACTAATTGACTATGCGGAATCTTCCGAGTCTTATGAGACGTCGGTTCCGTTAAAAACAGAAAGTGAGGATTCTTTATGAGAGAATTTGGAAAAAGTGAAATTTTTAGATACAAGTGTCCAATCTGTGGATCACTCAATAAACGAATGATTCCAGTCATCCTTGGACGATCCCTAACAGCAGTGTTTGATGATCCAAAATGCATTGATAAGTATATCTTACAATGTTGCAATTGCGGCCATCAGGATACCTTTGTTCGTCCTGGTATTCATAGGCCCGTTATCTCCGAATGCCAGCAGGAAGCATCCATTCAGAATCAAAAGTGTTACGCACTGAACAAATGCGAATTAACCCAGTGTCCACTATATGGAACGTATACCGCAGATAAGAACTCTGGTTACGATGATGAGCAGGGTTCTGATGACGACAATAAGGGAAATGGTTCTAATCATAATGGTTGTGGCATTCCAAACTGTAGTTGTGGATCTGATTGCAACTGCAAAGCACATTTGGGTGTATATGCCGATAGCAATTCAAACCATACGGAACTTAAGATTAAAGTTGACCATAGAGATGGTCGAAAATTTGTTTAATCACGGAGGACGTATTTTACATGAGTTATTATATACCTGACTTTGAACCAACAGAAGTAGAGGCGGAAAAGCTTCTGGCAGATGCACCGTTATCCCTATTAATGCAAGGGATTGAGACACAGTTTGATGATCCATTTGAACATCGAAAACGTGATTATGTGCAAACCTTCATAACGAAGTATCATTACTGCCGCCAGTATGAAGACGAAGAAACCAAAGATGAAATTGACGAGTATCTTGCCAATTTCCTATCTTTTTTTGATGATTTGATGCAACGCGAGTTAGGAGTTGGATATCCCAACTTAAATGATATGAATACTGACGATGCATTGGAATTAATTCATCTATCCTATCGCTTCTTTATCACAAACATCAAAAAGAACTTTGTGAATCTGGTAACCAACTACTTTACGGAACACAAGAGTGACCTGGCTTCTGACTTAGAAGATCGTAAAGATATTACGACTTTAAACTTCAAAGATCAGATCGATGACCAGGAAGACATTCTGATCTTGTCAAACATGGACAAAGTTATAAGAGAAATCCTCTCAACCGATATGGATGTAGATGAATTTTTCAAATACGTGGACGATCCAGACAATATGGAACTGGAATTCGTCAGCGAGCAGTATGACCTATTTGAGATCACCGGAAACTTTGTAGCTGATTACATCGAGATGGTGGATGAAGATTTCCGTCATACTTTGGAATCTAAATTAAGAAATCACATTTTGAAAAAATACGATAACCGTAAAAAACTGAAAAAAATTATTAAAGATGGCGAAGACGCAGAAGACGATTTAACAGATGATGACGCAGAAGATTAATTAAGAACTTTTAACTTGTAGTGTTATATTATTTGACTGATACATAAAAAAATCTATTATTATATTTAAGGAGGTACTGATTATGCCGTACAACAACAATCAGCAGGGCGCAGGTCCTAACATCAACACAACACTTACTACCGTATATTCTCCAGAAGCACAGCTTACTGTCAAATGCTGGAACAGATTCCTGTCCTTAGAGTTTGCAAGAGCTGTTGGAGAACCAGATGAGAATGGTTTGTCCCAATACGACAACGATTCTTCACACCATATCCGTACATCACTCACATACGAAAAGTGCGTCGCTTTGAAAAAAGAATACGAAAAGACACTCAGACCAGCCATTCTGGAAGGAACTCCAAAAAGTATTTCTGTAAAGATCCGTACAAATACTGGAGAACGAAAACTGTTTACGTTAGGATTCAATGGAACCAATCCATTTATCCGTATTGGTTGGCAGTTATCTGAAACCTTTACAGGAACACCGAATAATTTCTTAGATATGAACTTACGTCCGGTCGAGGTATTAAAAGACTTTAACATCTTAAATGGAGAAGCCGAGCCGGTGATCGAGACTTATGTAGATCTTGACAAATTCGTTGAGTGTTTAGATGCCGTTGGTGTAAAACCACTCTCTGTTTCACATGCAATCCGTTTCGGAAATGCGGTATATAGTTCTTATGCAAACAACCGTATGTCTGGCAACAATGCAGCGTATGGACGCGGTGGAAATCAGTATGGAAATAACCAGTACTCCAATAATAATGGTTATCAGAATCGTAACAATAACGCGTTTATGCCGCCAGCTGATTTAAACATGGGTGGGGATATGAACGACGCATTCCCATTCAACTAATAAACCTTTGAAATGGACTAGCTGAAAAGTTAGTCCATTTCTTTTTTTAATAGAAAGGAGAATCCTCATGAAGAATCCAGTTATGAAGGTATATCGTGCCTATGACGAGATGTTTGTAAATTCCAAATCTCTGGTCATCGAATATCACGATGTATTACGTGCGCAGTGGTTTGCAACGTTACAGTGTCTTGTCAAAACAGATGTAGTCGATGATTTTTTTGATCTGTCTTATTTAAAGACGATGGACGGAAACGAATTATACGAATGGTATGTGATGAGACAGCATCAGAATTTCTTACTTGATCTACCATGTAAAACGCCATTTGAGTCAATGGAAGAAAAAGAAAAGGTCTTAGATCAGTTCTTATTTAATATCGGGGAGATCCCCCAGTTATATGCAAGAAATGTCACCTTAAACTTCCATGATATTTTTTTAAATCTCTTACGGGATGGAAAAGGGATGGTTAAACACATTTACATCTATGGTGGAAAGATCAAAGATCCACTATTAGAAGCACAGGTAAAGCAGGAGTACACAAACGACGTTGATTTCTTATATGGCGATTTTGGAAAATCTCTGGAAGGCATTAACAAGGACGCTACATATGTTTTATCTGATGTGACAAAAGTTTCTGACTTAGTTACCGCCGGTCGTATCGACTTCGCATCGGTGTTAGTTGCGGATGGATTTCGATACAACTTTATGGAAGATGAAAACGATGGCTTAAAAATCGATGAAGATATGATCTTCAAAGATCATACTTGTCGACTGTCTTTTTTCAATAACTTATTAATTCCAGAGTTATTAGATGACGATGGGAACCGTATTGATCCCGCTACTGGTAGAATCCTAGAAGCGAATCGACATTAATAATCATGGTAACACAAATTTAACGAATTTTTAAAAGGAGGCTACTCATGTTTTTTGGAAAGAAAAAACAAAATGAAGAACTCATCGAAGCAATTACACAGCATACACGTATGTGCGATGCACGTGCTTCTGAACTTGCAGATAAGTGTAGGAAATGGCGCGAGGAGCGCATGGAGGAAGATCTCAAAAAAGCAGAGGAAGAACCCAAACATGATGTGTTAGATCCAGTGGAATTAAACGTCATTTCAAAAGATACGTTTGAAGAAGCTGCAAAGCAGGTCTTTGACTCTTATTCTGAGACACTCGCAAAATCCTTTGGTCCATATGGTGCACCAACTTTGATTTACCGTCATCCATTTTCACATGTGACAAAAGATGGTTACACCATTGCAACCAGTTTATCTACAAACGTTGCAAAGACCTATACCAATCAGGCAATCGCTAATATGATGACCGAAATCTGTGGTCGTATGAATACTGCGGTTGGTGATGGTACTACAACGGCTATTGTTGCAACCAATAACATCTACAGATCTTATCTGCAGAAGAAAAACTGGTTCGAAGGAAAAGGCGTGATGTCACGTAATATTTTGGCTACATTTGAAGCACAGAAGAAAGCGATTCACGAACAGCTGTCCAAACATGCAACACCAATTCATGTAGATCTTCCGGTTACAGACGAAGACGATATGGTTCAGTATATCAGAGACGTAGTCAATATCTCTGATAACGGAGATGATACCATCACAAACACACTGGCAGATCTGTATAAGAAATTTGGAATGCCTTGTATTACTTGTGATAAGTCTGTGGATGGTATTGAGAAGGTAGAAGTCGTGGAAGGATATCGTGCACCATTCTTTATTACAGATAAGATGTATATCAATTCTGATGATAAGACTATGCAGCTTGATGAAGCGGATGTCTTAGTCTTTACTTGTAAAGTAACAGAAAACATCTACGAATCCATCATTATGCCAACTCTGCAGCTCTCCGAAGCAATGGGAAGACACCTGTTGATGGTTTGCCCATCGGTTGATGAAGTCTTATTAGACCGTGTCATTGCTCCACGTTTAACTGCGGAATACAAACAGCGTCATGACAACTCTCTGGTTATTTGCTGTTATAAAGCTGCGAACTCATACCAGAGAAAATCCATTGAAGATTTTGCAATGCTTTGCCATACCCAACCAATCAGTCGAGCAACTGCAACGGCTATGATTCAGGCAACCACTCCAAAAGTGCCAATGCCTGGAACAACCGAAACTGGTGCACCAGCAGAGTACAACATGTATGAACTGCTTGGATTTTATCGTACTTGGTGCCCGACAAACTATGTGCAGCTTGGACTCAACGGTGAACGTATGAGCTTAAAAGTCTTACCGCATTCTCAGAATCTGGATGCAGAAAGAAGCATGATCATCAAATCAAAAGAAGTAGGTATTATTGTACCAGGTCTTCCAGTACGTGAAAAAGATGGAGAAACATCTGTTGTAGATGAACCAACTATCTTAGAGATTGGATACTGTAAGGATCTGGAACTCGGTGAGAAAACTTCCATTATTCGTACGTTCTTCTACGATCAGGCAATGTATGATTTACATCTGCGTGAAGCGGAAGATAACTTACGTGAAGTCGAAAACAAGTATAAGAAACTTGGTACATTTAACCTGGAGATTACCAAAGCGCAAGAAAGACTCTTTAGTCTCGGTTTACAGTTAGCACACATCGAAGTTGGTGGAGATTCTGAACTTGCGATTGGTATGCGTAAAGACGTCTACGACGATGCGATTAAAGCAGCTGCGTCTGCTTATAAATATGGCATCATTAATGGATGTAACGTCTCTACGATCACTGCAATTGAAGAACTCTTACGAGGAGATGATCATAACGGTATCGACCGTGAGATTCTGGTACTGATTCAGGATGGCTTCATTTACACATATAAAACCGTATTAAACAACTGGATTCCAGAAGAGAAAGTGATGCTTCGTAACTTCACATACGAAGAACTGGAAGATGGTGTTGGTGACTTCTACGAAGACGTAGAACGTGTGCTGATGCAGTATACAAAAACTCCATTATTTAGATTAATGGGATGCGAAAAATCTGACAGTTACAACATTTTTCACCATGTAGTATCACATATGATCAAGCGTACGAGACGTAGAGAATTAATGTTTTCATCTTCTTCAAGTATGCAATGTGATCCGTGCGATCCGTACACTCATTTTTCACTGTATGATTTCCTGATCGAGTACTCTATCCTTAACGATACCGTATTCGATGTAGTGAATAAATGCTTCAGTAAATCCATTGTCAACAGCTTCCAGACAGATGATGAGATCTTAACCGCATCGGTAGACTTATTAAGTCTTATGATCTCTGGAAACCAGATGATTGTTACACAGCGTAACAGCTTTTGAGGTTAATTTATGCAACAGACATTAGCAGAGTTCCTGCACGCCCCTTTCGGGCGTCAGGACCTCGAAGTAAAGAAATTAGACTATGATCGTAAGTACAGCGAGTATTTACGTGACAATAAGATCCGTATGGAATCCTTTACGGAAATCGAAGGATCTTATTACTATCATTTGACGGTACCATCAGAGTCTGCCAAAGACACCGGGTATCGATACGACGTTGTCATTCGTTTTTATACTCCGAATGATAAGGTCTCAAAAGAATCGACATTAAAGAATTATTGCGTGCAGTTCTTCTCGAACTCACCAAGTTTTATTTATAAATACGCCGTACTGTATAAGAGAAATGGAGCGTTGATTGAAAGCTTGTACGATAAGCTCAATCCAGAATACGCAGACACTTTACCAGAAAATACCAACAAGACGTTGGAGGTTAGTTTCGATAAATCCATCTACTTTACAGTACGGTATTTATTAGACCACAGCTTCCGATACTTATCAAAGATCGGTATGATTATGCGGTTAAAGAAAAACCCTCATGCGTTCTTTACGGGTATTCGAGATGTTGAAACCGTAAGACTCGAACGCATGTTAATCTCTGAGGAGAAACGACTCCAAAAAGAAGAGAAACGCTACAAGGATAAGAAAGGTCCAAAAGCACCGGCAGATCCATCCAAACGAAATGCCATCAAAGATACCCTGGCGGATAAATCCAATCCAGGGATTCGTGTGGTCAATCCAAAGAAAGCAACGAAACAGACCTCTGGTCTGTCTGCTTCTAAAAGAGCGACCAAGAAACGAGCAAGTCGTACGACGTATCGTCCAATGTAAGAAATGGTGATATACTATTTTTAAGGTGCTACACCAAATACATAACAAAGGAGACAGAAATTATGCCACGAAAAAAGAAAGTTACAATGGAAGAACCAGAGGAGGTGGTTACCTCTGGGGAACCAACGGAAGAAACACCTTCCGAACCACCTGCCGATCCAGGAAAGCGAACCTCTAAGATCAATACTTGGAGGCCTGGACCAAAAACCACCATCGTCGAACGTGATGGAAAGATCTTTGTCGTAAACTTCGATAAAGTCTTTAATAGCATGAAAGATACAAAAGGAAAAAATGGTGGGAACTTAAACAAGTTAAAGAAGTACAACCGTTTTGTCATCAACAAAACCAGCTATGAAAACCAGTTGGATATCATTACCAGATACACCAACTTCTTCATCCATTTCTATGATTCTGAACAGGAGCTGGTGACGGCGTACTTAAGACTTGCTATGGCGATGGATCCCGAAGTATCTCATAACATGTTTGGACCTAATGACATGCATGCATTTATTGATTTCCTGTATCAGACCATGTTTACCAAAACGATGGTACAGAAGATCAAACAGATGGTAGAAGACAACTATCTGGATGACATCGAGAATAACTCCGACGAGAAGAAAAAATATTACAAGGCTAACGAAAAGAAGCACCTGGAGAGTCTGGAATTTACCAACCAGCACATCAAGATCTTATTAGCCATCTCATTTGGTATGAAGATCTTATGCCCAGTTATGTTTCATTTCTGTGCGTCTAATGGAATTAAGATCGATAAGACCAACTTGGTAATCTTTACGTTCTATGAGCCGTTATTCGACTTATTCAACGAAGACTGTAACATGTACAACAAACTTTATGTCTACGTCAAATTGGCGTCAAAATAGGGTAACCTATTGGACAAACCTCTCTAATTGCGGGAACTTCTAGTAACAGATTATAACTACCAAACCAGAATGGTGACAGTCTGGTGGCAATGGGTAACTCCAAAGGTATGGTAACCAACGTTATGATTGGAAGAACCGGCGCAGCGAAGTACCTCATGTAGGTATGGGCTCAACGACTAGAAAAAGCTAGACAATCACGCTTGTAGAAATACAGAAATGGGAAACCAGGTGATTTGAAAATAAGGCATTTGCACGAAGCGAGTATCGTTAGGTTAATTACCGAAACGGGAGGCTCCATGTAATCTGGTAACAGGATTAGATGGATGAAGATATAGTCTGGGTATGAATAATACAGCAAGACTAAAGTTTTGGAAAGCAACGCAAATAACTCTACGATCTTTGAACAGAGGGAGATCTTCGGAGTCGATTTATACTCTGTCATCACACAGTTTACGAAAGTCGTATTGATTTCTGAAAACTGTGCAAAATATAAGTTCAACGAACACTGGAATGCAAAACAGAAGAAGTACGCGGAGAACGTTGTTGGGTTAAAATTGGCTCAACTAAAACTCCTTTTTATGCGGGGATAAACTCGTACGTATAACTACCAACCAAGACTGGTGACAGGCTTGGGGCAAAGGGTAACTCCGGAGATATGGTAATCAAGGTTATACCAGAGACAATCCGCAGCGAAGCTCTCACTACGGTGAGATGAACGTTCAACGACTAGGGAAAGCTAGACATCCATGTAGGTAGAAATACCGAAATGACTTATGTCAGGTGGGTTGATAAGCGAGTAGGCCCCTTGCGGGCGAAATGTAGGTTTTACACCGAAACGGGGAGTACATCATAGTCTGGTAACAGGACTATGCTTGTAAAGATATAGTCTGCCTTTATTGATTAAAGACGTCAACAAAACCATGAATTGATTGTGGCAAAACAGGGTGACCTGTTGGAAAAACCTCTCTAACTGCGGGGACGTTCCGTTACTGTATAGACTACCAAACCAGAACAGTGATGATCTGGTGGCAATGGGTAACTCCAAAGGTATGGTAACCAAGGTCTATATGTAGGGGCAATCGACGCAACGAAGTATCTCACAACGATGAGATATGAGTTCAACGACTAGAAAAAGCTAGACATCCACATTTAATGGGAAACCAGGTGGGTTGAAGATAAGGTAGTTGAAATACTACACGAAGCGAGTATCGTTAGGCTACGTGCCGAAATGGGAGGCTCTCAAATTTGAGATGAAGATATAGTCTACATAGTGAATCAAATTCCAGCTAAACTACTTCCTCAAAGACCAGTACGAAAAGAACTTAACTGAAGTAACTAATACAAGAAACAACGATGGGCTGTCTGGCATTGATAAAATGGCAATGAACCTTGATAAGTATGATGAAGGTGCCGTTATCTTAGCAGACATCAACATCGAAGATACGTTAAATCGTATCCGTTCTATGGTAGACATTCCGATTTCCAAAGAAGAGATCGACTACTATATGGACAACTTGCATATTTCTCCAATTCATTTGGAGTATATCCGTTGCTACTATGCGAAGTATTTTGGAAATTGTCAGGATCTTTCCTTAATTCCAAAACGAGCAACCATTGAGTTACTCTTGATTTTAAAGAAGATTCTTCTTCTGGATCTTGGTTATGATCCATCTACGAAGACCATGAAGCAGGCAGCCCTTCCATATATGCTGACCGGAAACGTGGAAGATCGTATTGTCAATCGTATGATCCGCCAGCAGAAGTTCAATGACGCATTGGAAGCAAACGATAAGTTCCAGAGATTCAAAGAACGTGATTACCATATGCTCTTACAGATTCCTGGAAAAGAAGATATTTTAAACCAGAAGTTATCCACGGTGATTAACACGAAGTTTTCCTATGTTACATTCGAGGAACCAGAATTAACTGGAAAAGAAATCGAATACGATGTAGTCGAGATCGCGGATGAGTTAGTCACATTCTTAGATTACTTCTAAAATAGAGACGAATCCGGGGATTGATAAAATTCTCGGATTCGTATTTTCACAAATAAAATGCATATATTATCTATGTGATATCAATCATACGAGATATCAAATAAAAACTTAATATGGGAGGTCATCACTATGGAAAGTATGGCTATTGTAAACACCGAAAAACTGAATATGGAACCGAAAAGAAGCATTTTATTTGGTAACAACGAGATCATTCGTCTGTTTGTCAAAACGAAGTACGAGAAGAACTTCTTGGCAACATCTATGTCGTTGTATCCAATTAATTCAAATCCGGGCACACCGCCGATTTGCTCATTCTTCACGACAAATGGACGACGGTATACATTAGATTCACAGTGTGGTTCTAAAAGATATCTCGAAGGACGTGGGGGACAGAAAATGTCTATCACGTCAAAAAGAAAAACTGGATATCACCAGTACCATACGGTGAATATTCAGGATGGAGACATTTACCTCGTGGAGGTAAAACGGACTTACCCAAATCCAGATATGCCGTTTCCAGAACCAAGTTATGAACTGGTTTCCATGCGACAGAGAAATGATTCATTGGACGATCAAATTGAATTCATGCTGCAGTATTGCAGAATTCGTAAAGTATTTAAACGTACCGAGATCTTTCTGGGAGAGAATCAGCAGGCATGGGGACACTCCGTTACAGCAAACGGATTCGGATATGCTGGAAAGACGTTCTCTAAAGTACGTCCTGGGTATTCTAAGATGATGCGTAATCGTGTATTTAAATACGATTATTCTGGTATCATCTGTTATAACACGGCGTATAAGTGCTTTGATCTCTTTGTAGGTCCGGAACTTGCAGAAAACGATGAAAAGTTGTTTGACTATCTGTCAACATACATCGTTCCACAAAGAGATCATAACATCTGGGGTATCGTGAAAGACGAATTTGTAGATAGTTGGATGGATTTTCCACCAACTTCATTTCCAGATGTAAGGTGTACACTGAACTGGAAAGGAGAGTGGAAAACATGGTAAGATACCATCTTGGTTTTGGATTATACGAAATTAAGAATACCAGAACTAGACGTAACGCCATGATTCCGTTGTCATTTCTCACATTAGGAGAGCAGAGCTCTTACATCTTAAGTAGCTCTTCGAAATACACCAGAAGTCAACTGTTACGTCGAATGCTGGAGGACTCTCCAGGTATTATCAAACCACTCCTTGGGAGTAGTATTGATATTGAAAAGATTCATGTTTCAGAAGTTCCAATGTCTTGGAATTCGACGTCGGCATTATCAACACCGACAAAGTCATCCCAAGATTTGGTTTTCCCTGCGATTTCAAACATGATCATTGAAGCAGTGGATGAGGATATGAAACACACGAAGTTTGTCATGTCCACAAATCTAAAATGGAACTTGCGAATCTTGGATTATGCAATTCAGCCATATCTGTTTCGCAACATTAATCACGATATTGATGTGGAACCAATCAATGATAGTCTTGGCTATATGCTGAAGATTATTTGGAATTGGTCGAACGAGCAGATCGATACGTTCTATGCGAAAAAGAAGCACGAGCCAACGTTATATGCAATTGCTTCCGACACGCATAAAAGGTACATAGATCTGATGAGTCAGCTAAATCACTTGTCAATGGTCGAATGCCCGGATGCAAGCAAAAAAGAATTAAACGATATCGTACGTAAACGTATCGCTATCTTTACAAGTGCACTGTATCCGTCGATTGATCCAAGCAACATCTTATTGCTTGGTACAGAATACAGCTCTACCATGACGGCAGTCAAGTATATCAAATTACAATACAAGAAATATTTGATGGTTGCCGCTGGATTCTTAAAAAACCCACAAGGAAGTTTAACGACTGCTCCCATATTTGAGATCAGTCAAGAAGATGATCTAATGACCATAGATTCATTAGAGAATCATACCACTGAGGTATACCCTGAAGAAATTGGCTATAGCTCTGGACTTATCTGCATGTATTTACATGAATATCCAGATATTACAGAGATTACAAATATCCAGCTATTATTAGACTAGGAGGTGAACTAGATGGATTCAGAAACAATGAAACGTGTTGCAATCGCTGTTGGGAAAGTTTTAGGAGTTGTTACACTCTGGAAACTGATCACAGTGATCTGCAACCACGCTCATAAATAACGCATTAAGAGGTACCAGCATCCAGCCGGTACCTCTTTTTTTGGGTTTCCACCTGAAACCCGTACATTCCGATATTAGAACTTTTTCACGATTTAACAGGACTTATATACAAAATGTTGTACATCAGTGACAACCAGTCACCTAACATAATGTTTAGAAAATAGAATATTGATCTACGATTCTGGAGATCTCTTGTGCAACTACTTTCATATTTGCATTTACGTCGTCATTATGAATCGTGGTGTTGATACGAACCACGTTGGTGTTCATGATCCGAACATTGTCAGATGGTCCTAACCATTGACGCATTGTGGTGTAGATATTCGCATTGAATCCTTTAGTATAAATACCAGGATTACTTTCTACAGAAAATCTACGAAGAACTTCTTCAATACGTGTGGTTTGTGACAGTGGATCGTAGTATTCCAATTCTCTGGAAATGGTTCTGTATAATAAGACTTCATACGGTACAACCATATGAATGTCATTGATATGAAAGTTTGTTTCTAACTCTACTTTATCACGCATCATCAGGTATGCATCTAAGTTCGAGCAGCACAGACAAACTTCAATATCATCACTATTAATATCGTCGAACATCTCATCTTCTGGAATGAAACTGTACATCCATTCTTGCATCGTTCCATTGTCTCCAACTACGTGATATGTTCGAATCAAAGATGTATCGAGAGCTTTCTCGAGCATCTCTGCGTCAGACACAAACTTGTATCCGCATTCTGCAGGGGTTTTACCCACTTCATCTGGACGTGGCGGACGAGTCGTATACTCGTAACCAAAGTGTAACTTATACGGTACATGCACAACATCATAGAGTTCGCGAAAGTGCTCAAAAAAATTTCCAGATCCAGTGTCCCATAAAGTTTTCAGATTGTTTCGTACGGTGGTCTTTCCGGAACCGGATTCCCCACTTAAAACAATCACATATTTGCGCTTCTGTCTTAATGGCATAGTAGTTATCCTCTTGTAATAATTATCGGTTTCAGTCCTCGTCCAACCATCTTCTTTTTCAGGGTAATTACAAGATCATTTGGAACGATGACATATAAGGTTGTCTTGTAGTCACTTGGCATATTCTTAAATCCTGCAGAGATTAAGGATGAATATGTTTTTCCATCACCAAGTTCAATCATTGCACAGTTATCTTCTAAGACCTGTCCAAGTTTGTTGTAAACGTTGTTACGTTTTACATCTGTGTCAACTTTAAATCCCATAATGGTAATTGGTTGAGATAAGATATCTGTACGAATTTCTTTCTTAAGCTCTTCTTTTTTTGGCCCTTCTTCCATCTGAACTACTGTGTCCACTTTCTCTTCGATGGTTGGTTCTGGAGCAGCCTGTACTTCTGGTTTTACTTCAGTTGAAGGATCAACATCTAAGAGTGATTCATCGATGAATCCAAGATATATTAATTCTCCAGATTTTTTGGATTTCTGGTAAACCGCAACCCAAGAACGAATTGGATTTGCTGCATACAGACGTCCGTTGATAATCACTTTCTGACCGGCCTGTAAACGATAAAACATAAGATACTCATTTCCAGGACCATACAAAGTGGTACACATATCTTTTGCACGAGCAGTTGCATGATATTCCCCATACCTTACAGTTAATTCTGCGTTTGTTTCAATATCGCTTGCAACAACTTCTGGATCTTCTCCATTCACAAATTCAGAATCTTTGAACATGAATACATGGTGCTCATCAGATCCAATTAATACCTGCATGTTTTCTCCATCTGGAGACTTCTGATGACCAATACTAATTAACTTTGTACCAATCTGTGCGTTTCCAATCTGACTTAAATCTTTATCATAAATTGGAACCTCGTGTCTATTTACGGTGTACTGCATTGGATACAGTGCATCGATCTGATTTGTTTCGCTCATTTTGTTGTTTCCTTTCATGATTATTTGGTGTATTTCACCGATTAGGTGACTGTAAATAAAAAAATAGAAAGAGTCCTAGACTCTTTCTATAATTTGAATTTTTTAAGTTTGATCTGATCTCTCGGAACTCCACAGTCTTTTCCAATGATGTTGTAATAGACGTAGATGTCTCCAAAGAGATACTTGGCTTTTCGAAACAGCTTCTGAAAATAATAGAGATCCGTTTTCTTCTTGGCTTTCTGGTTAAACACAGCATCGTTATCTGGAAAGATATTGATGTTTACGTTGGAACCAATAAATCCAAGATCGATCAAGAAGATCAGAAACTGTTCATAGTGGTTTCCAGTAATACATACGTTCAAGGTATTTTCTTTATTATAACCTAAGTTGTATGCCACTGATATAATATCCATTACCCCTTCACCAATGTTTATCGTTATTGGTCTAGTCTCGTATGGATCTAAGGCAGTCTCCAATGTGTAGATGACACGGTTTTTTGATGACTCTGAAGAAATCGGATATTTCACCCAAGAGAGTTCATGTGTACCGGTGATATCCCTTAAGAGAATATGCGAATTTCCGTAAGTGAGAAATCCGACATAATCTCGTTCGAGAAGATTCATCTGCCAGAGCGGATAACGATATTCTTCTGCTGAAATCTTGTTTAACACCAGGAACTGGTGTAATGATGTGATCGTCTTGCATGTTACAAGTTCTTGATCCGTAAACGATCTTCCAAGTCGATCTTCAATGTATTTTGTCTTACGTCCACGAATAACTGGCGGCCGTTTGTATTCAAATACATTCAGTTCAGTTTCATCACCGTATCCATTCTTCGCTCGTTTTCTGGAAGTGCTATTAATTCCACTAACAAGAGCTTTGGTGTTTGCATCAGACAAACCAAGAGCGGTTAGGAAATCTTCCGTAACCGCTCCATGTTCACCGCATTTGTGGCATATAAAACCCGGTTTATAATCGTTGTCCGTATTAAATACAATGTAGCAATGCGCATGATGCTGGTTGCTACTATCACCACAAAACGGACAACGAATCAACGAGCGTTGATCATCAACTTCACGATAATAACTGTCTTCGGATTGACAGTACTCTTTGATCGCCTCTCGGAGTTGAATCTTATTCTGCTGGTTGTGCATCATCATCACCTGCACTCTCAGCTGGGCTAGATGCATTTTCCAGTACACGTTTCATAACCATATGATCGAAATCATCTGGATCTGTGCCAAGCATTCCGACGATCTGATGTGCGAGCTCTCTTGCATTATTCAAATCTTCATGAAGTCTGGCGTATGCATCGATTACTTTTTTCAGTTTTGGCGGGGTGCTTTTTAATTTTGTAGCAGCATTCGGGATATCATTGCTCATTTCGTTATATCGACTAATGAAATCTCCAAGTATTTCTGCCAAATTTTTAACGGCATTATCGACAATATCCAGATATTTGACGAAATCACATTCACGATTTTTCCGGATAATATCATGTGACAACTCACTCATCCAGTCGTCCATTACGTTTGTTAATTCTGTGGATAATGACGCATATGTGTATTCATAGATGCTTGCAGTATGTGATGGTGTAGTCAGGCCATTTTTCAGCAATTGTACCTGTTTTGATAAGGCAAGCATCTCTTTCTGTAAATCTTCATCATCGTTTCCGAATATAGAGTTTATTGCCTCATCCATAGATGGAGCATTCTCCATTTCTTTTTTCAACTGATCCATATTTACATTTACGTTTCCCATTGTTTATTCCTCCTTTGTTTGGTTTCAGTTAAATAGTATATCAATTCACACGCACAGTGCCTTTCGCCTGCTCGATGAATTCTCTGATATGTTCCCGCAAGGCCTTACTTTCAAAAGCGGTTCCTTCCACGGTATCCATAAAGTTCTGATATTCTTCCGGCTGTTCACGTTCCAGATAACAAATGAATTTTTCGTAAGATTGCATCACATCAATCAAGACATCTTCGCCCCGAAAGACATTGATCATATTTGCCGTATTTAAATCATAGTCATGACAGGTTGCAAGAATGTCATTCACGACATCGTTTACAGTTTTCTGCAATCGGAACATGCAATTGACTGTCTCTACGGTAAGACCACGAATTGTTAAGTTATGATAATCGAGTTCGCTCAGCCAATCAAACAACCACGGCAAATATTTTTCTCTGTTGTCTCTATTTGGGTGCGCTACATCGATTGCTTTCTGAAGGTATCCAGATACAAGGATATCTAATCGATACCCTCGTTCCAGAATTTCATCACCTACTTTATACATAGTGCAAGTATCTTTATAAACGGATACAAACCCTTTCCAAATATTGTACTGGTTGTTGAGTTCTTGTTTGGTGTGGGTGCCTCCTGGAATATAATTCTTGATAACCTTTTCCGCATAGACCGGTAAGGTTTTTAAAACATCCATATTTGACGGAAGTTTATCGTAAAACTCCTGACAAATACGACGGATTAAAGATTTAATACTATTCTCATATGTACTCATTTTGTATATCCTCCTGTAGTTTTATAAGCTAGATACGTGAATATCATTGGTCTTGAAATTGATACTTAAATCAATACCAGATGCTCCTTTGTATCTTGCATAGTAGACACCAACCTGCACAATATCAAATCCGATCTCATCGGTAAGCTGGATACACTCATCAATTATTTCATCGTAGAAGTCTTCATCAATTTTTCCAAGTGCATACATGTCATCGATTAATTTGTGATGGGCGTCTACCTGTACTTTTGCCATATCCAGATTATTAAGGATTGATTTTCTAATAGATAACAGGTCTTCCTGATATTTCGCGTTGCTAAATGGTGTGGCATCTGGTTTATCTTTATTCGCTGTGGCAACCAGATTGTATGTTCGATAAGACTCTTTGATTTCACTGATGAAATCATCCATATAATCTTCTACGTTCTCATTCCATGTTGTCAGAATGGATCTGAGGGTCATTTTTGTCTGGGTTTTCTTCAATGCTTCGATTATTCTCATTTTTATTACCGTCCTTATTCTTAAAATAATTTTTCTCATAAAACGAACTCAATACAAGTTCGATGTTGTTATGTCTTAATTTTGAAATCATGGTGGCTGCCCACTCTAAGGCACTTGCAGTTTCTTCAGAATATTCCAATTCATCATATAACTGCATTACTTTATATGCATAGTCACCCAATACGTTATAGGATGCATCACGACCGTATAATGCCTTGGAAGGATACCCATGTGTACCTGCAAGGGTTGCTTGCCAAAAGTTCCATTCGGTTAATAATTGGCTCATCTTAGATGTCCATTCCTCAACACCCGTTAATTTTGGGCATTCGGTAAATGTTGCATAGTAAGCACCACGATAAATATACTCATCTTCTGGAATCAGATAGATGGACATACGCAAACCTTCTACATAGAACACGTAATCATCAATGTGTTTCTGCATGGTTGTATACTCTGGTGCAGCTTCTAAGCCTTTCATCTTTTGTCTCACATATTCCCGAATCATAGGAATATCTCGTAGCGCATCGTTGAACGCATCGAGTAACATTTTCTCATTTTTTCCTACGATCTTATTTTGGACTGCATCTGCGTAAATCTTTTCCACGTTATGGTGTGACACATCCAATAAGTTATAGACGTTTGCGAGCGCATCTTCCATTTGAAGAGTGTGTCTCGAAAACGTGTCTCGCATCTCTTTTGTAAAACTCATAAGGTTTTCCTCCTATCAAAAAAGAGACAACAGAGTTTTGCTGTCTGTTGCCTCTTTGTTTTCAGGATTATTCCTTCTTATCGTCACTGACGTGGAATGACTTTTCATCAGCTGCTTGTTTTAACGCTTCCGTATCTGCTTTAATCTCTTCTTCCTTAGGTGCACCGATAATTTCACCAGGCGCATCTGAAGGAATCACACCACAATCAATCAATGTATCTACAAAGCTTTTTGGTTCCTTTCTGCGACAGTTTTCCATTGCCAATGTATCCAATTTCTTGCTAAGATCACGATCTGGTGCAGGTATTGGTTTCGTTACAGGTTCTTTCACAGGGTCTGCAGAGAGACTCTTGTAATATGGGCGTTCCTCTGTTGAGCAGATGAAGTTTCCATTCAAATACCAATCGATGTCTACGAGTGGTGTTCGGAACATACGAATTTTGCATTCATAGAAATCCGAATCTAAACTAACCATGATATTATCATTGATTCGTGTAAGAGTCTCGCGAATCATGTCGAACTGGATTTTGTGTACCTCTGTGATCATCTTCGGATATGCATCTGCAATTTTGTTTAATCGCTGACGAATATTTTTAATGTCATCCTGTTTTAATCCGAGCTGGCAACTCTCGTTGAAACTCATGTACTTAAATCTTTTAGATGCAGTTTTAACATCCTTAAAGTACATCCGCAGACTACTGATTAATGTGTTTCCCTCATTGACGTATTTAGTAATACGTCTTACATCCTGAATATACGGCATACGTTCATCTGAGGCGTTAGTCTCGCACTTTCCAAGAACCTTTGAGAATCTTTTCTCATAAATCTTCATGCTAGCCTTTGCACCTTCAAAGGCCTTATTAGCTGTTTCTACATGTTTCTTTGCTTTCTTAGATAATTTCATAGGTCTTTTCCTCCATTATTATTGGGCACTCTTATTTGAGTGCCCGTAATTTATTGATAATTATTCTGCATCGTCTGGATGCCATATTTTATAGATCTCTGGAAAACCATCCTTGGCGTCTCCACAGTACCAGTTTACAAATGGGTTGTCTTCACCGTCGATGTCGTTTATCATAGTCTCAAACTGATGAATGTTCAGTTTGAAGCGTGGGATGATCCATGATGGTCTAATGGCGTTATCACCAAACTCAAATGTATCATCTCTGTTACATCTAATAGCGAATCCTCTCTGATACTTACCATCTAAGTAAGTAATAGATACAACAATACTATCCGGATCTGTCGGTGTATATGTGAATATTTCTTTTGCGTTCGTAAGTTTTTCTTTAAACTCACGATACAAGTCCTGATCGATTCCCTCTTCTTCCAGATAATCTGACTCAGCTTCTTTCAGAATATCCGTCGCACTACTACTATCAGGACACATGTTATCAGATTCATGCAGAATATCCAGATTTTCATCGTCCTCATCTGCATCCAGATCTTCATCGTTTTCATCTTCATCCGGATCTTCACCGATACCATCGAGGAATTCGTCGAGTAAACCATATTCACCCATTAAAGTATCAATGTACACAGACAGACCCATGATTTCCGCATTCAGTCTCTGATATTTGAGAATCTCTTTGTGGATGTGATCAAACATCTTTTGCTGATCATCATCTAACTTCATGTACTCAATAAAGCCGTGCTGTTCTTTTACGTCTTCCAGAAACTCAATCATGTTGTTGACCTGGTCAATCCACATAGAGAGCATGTCGTCAACTTCCTCGTATACCAGCATCATCTGTTTGAATCCCATCTCCTCATTGATAATACCAGTTGTAATTCCTGTCATAATTGCAAAGTGTTTATTATTGACCTTCTGCTTTGCAATCGTCAGATCCTTTTTCACGATCTTTTCAAGATCTGGATGTGGTACTACAGACTTTATGTTGTTTAAGATTTTCTTACAATTGTAACGCATAATAATTCCTCCTTTGATTTATATTTTATTGTGGTTACACGTAGATAATATATAGCTATAAAAGTGGGAGTATATCGATAATGGTATACTCCCAAATTATTAGGCTTTAACGGGATAATCGCAACATAATAAGACATTCCATACTGGACGTGTTACGGTTCCGTTTTCCTCTAAGCCGTAATACTCTTGGACAAACTTGATTGCCTTTTCCGTTTTGGCATCATAAGATCCAGAGATCGTCAGTTCTCGTTTGATCTTCTTTACCAGGATCTCCTGTAAAAGTCTTACTAAAGATCCACTATCCCCTTTCTTCATCGTGGAAACAGATTTTCCTGTTTCTTCATTCCACTTACCAGTAATATCTAATTTCGCATTGCAATTGACGTTCATCAGATACTGGTATTTACTGATGTAGTTATCTGGTACTTCATGGTATTCTTCGTTCTTGATCTTACGCATAGTTGCTTTGTTAAGCTGTCCATTCGCAGTCAATCCATGATAGGTCTGGAAATGTACCAGAGTTTCCAGAGTTGCTTCGCCAAATGTTCCAGATACAACGATATCATATTTCCATTTCTCTTTCAGCATCTTCTGATATGCTTTGATAACGTTGTTTGTCATACCATATTTATAGACTGTGTCACCGGTAGTAGACGTAGGGGTATTTTGGGAAGGTTTTGTATCTTCCGTGGTAGTTTTATCCTCTGTTTTACTGTTGGTAGAACCAGATTCGATCTGTGTGACCTTATCATTTAATTTCTGCTTGGTTGTAGAATCGTACTTTCCAGTTGCATTTAATCCCGCATCTGTCTGGAATTTCTTTAATGCGGTTTCACTTCCAGAACCAAAATCTCCGTCTGCTCCAGCAGATCCAACGGAGTATCCAGCTTTCAATAACAGAAGTTGCATAGTACGGACAGCTTCTCCGCTATCGCCAGACTGCAAGTAATCTCGGTTGAATGGTTTCTCTAAGATAGCACGAGACGCTGGTCCATATTCACCATCTACCTCCAAGTTATGATAAGCCTGAAACTCTTTTAAAGCTTCATAGGTAGACTGACCAAAGTCTCCATCAGCACCATAGTCGCCCAAATCATATCCACGAGAAAGTAATGCTTGTTGCATCTTCTTAACGGCATCTCCAGAGCTTCCTAAACGAAGAATTTCACCAGAAGATCCCGATGAGTTGCTGGTTCCAGTGGCATATTTCTTATAGAAACTTTCCGCTGCAGAATAACGAACTGGCCAGTTTGGAATACTGGATCGTTCAAACGCATCATGGAAAATCTTTACTGCATTATGGACATCTGAGCAAGCTTTAAAGTTCGCAAAGCTACCTGCATATTTCTTAATTAAAGATGCAGTATATCCATCTCCACCGTATTCTACATCTCCACCAGAGAGTTCTTTGTCTAACCAGTTTAACTGACAAAGGAGATCTTTCCAAGTCTTACCTCTGGATTTTGCGTATCTGCTAAGCATCTTAAATCTACCAGTATTGGTATTGTAACGTTCCCACTGACAGATACCAGCTGCATAAGGAGTTGGTTCTTGTAAGCATTCTGGATCCATGTCAGATTCCTGTTGCATGTTACCCATAATACCACAAATCGCTTCTGGAGAATATCCATGATCAATACCCCAGTTATATACCTGCTCTGCTACTGTAGTTCCAGTTAATGGAGCTTCTTCATCAGATTCCCATAAAGCACGACCATAGCCAGCGATTCTACTATAGGTACGATCATAGGATTTCTGTCTGGTACATCCACCATTGGCAACCACGCCTGATGCAGAAGAAGTATTTCCTTCAATCGTATAAACCGTATCTGCGGTTACACGAAGTACCAATCCAGTATGGCAAATCGTTCCACTGGAGTCTTTAAAGAAGATTTGATCTCCTGGTTTTGGAGTTCCATTTGCAGGAATCCAGTGACCAGATCCTAAATTCTTAAACATCTGCGCACTGTCTGGGGTATATGCAGAGAATCCACCTAATGCTTTCTTTGCACGAGCGTATCCTGCTGAGTTTGCTCCAGCACAAACGATGAAACAAAAGTCAACAAATCCATCGCACCAAGGTTCTTCTTGTAAGTTTCCGTAGCCAAGACGTTGAAGTTGTACCCAGAACCAAGTGATGTTTGCATAGCCTGGATTCCATGTCTTATTCTGTAATTGTGCATCGGAACCCATAGATGCTTTTTCAAAGTAGTTATCCCAATTTAAGGCAACTGCCAATACATTGGAAGGTGTAATTGCTGCCATATTGTAAACCTCCTTTCACATAGGTTATCTAATTGTGGCGACACTTAAGAAGAAGGACTGGCCTCTTATGCCAGTCCTTCTTCAAGAAAAGAGGTGATACTTTTTACATAGGAGGGACCCGTTCCTCAAGCGTTGTCAGGAGAGTCTTCTTGTTTACCGGTAAGATCCCGACGAGGCGAGTACTAAACATCCCAGAGATAAACCGTGTAGGTTTATCATGATAATTATCACTTACTTAAGTGTATAATTGCTAATTTTTATTTATATAATATTTATGTGAAATCCATAATAAAGGAGGTGAAACACCATGAGTAATTCAACATTTCAGCGCATGTTGCATCGTACATGTACGAATGGTCCAATGACCGCAGTTGCGATGCAACACAGAATTGATGTACTCGAGCGTTCCGTTAAACGTCATGCATCAAAATGTGAGGATGCTCAGCCTGTATGTGGTCAGACGATCGCATCGATGTGCATCTAAACAAAAAAGGTATGGGGAGGCATCTCCTCCCCGTATTTTTTTGGTGTTTCACCTCTTAGTTACATGTAAATCACGCTATTTTTATTTATATAATATTTATGTGAAATCCATAATAAAGGAGGTGAAACACCATGTTTGAATCTGCATTTAATCATGCATTAAGACGTACAATATGTATGCCTAGATGCTCCGACGAACAGCTTCAGTATGAAGTTAGCACAATTTCAGAAAAGCTGGCACGTCGTGAATCAAGGTGTGAAGATGTTAGACCTACATATAGACGGTCAATCGCATCAATGAGCATCTAAAACAAAAAAGATATGGGGAGGCTTCTCCTCCCCGTATTTTTTGGTATTTCACCTCTTACTCTACTGTATCATCATCAATAGCTTCATATAACAAACGTCCTTGTCCTTTTGTCGGAACAGCTACTGTATACATCCAGTTATTATCGATATATCGAAACCAGATTGTCTGATGATTATGTAATAACTTGTCTGTTCGATCGAAGTACATCATAGCAATATCTGCAGAGGTTCTACGAAGTCCGTATTGTCTACGAAACTCTGGAAGATCTTTATAAATCTCATCATCCTTATGAGAAACCATCAGATCATCATATCTAAGGATGGTATAGACCATAACCATGAAGTTCCATTCATTCCCCGGATAGTCGTGTTTCTTTTTGTTAGCCAGATAAATAATCTGACGAAGAGCGCGAAGAATGACTTCGTCTGTCTCGGAATCTAAGTCCGTAGTAAACGCTCTAAAAAAAGAAAAGTCGTCGATGATTTTCATTGCATCGTTGTACATCCGTACATAGATGTCTTTTAACTTTCCGTTTGCGTACCATTTCAGTTTTGCAATGCCAGCTTTTACGATGTCTTCTTTTGTTGTTGATAACAACTCCAATTTGTGCTGCATTTCAGGTTGCAGTGTACTTGAATCAAAAATATCCATTTTTTGACCCCCTTTTTAATCAAGATTTTTACTAAATAAATAATATATAGCTGAACGAGAAAATTGATTCTACGTTCAGCTATTGGATATATCATGGGACGAGGAAAATAGTTGATATCCATCTGATATCAGTACGAAATGGATAAAATATCATTTACTTATGTGTGTCGAATAAAACAAAACTTGCTCACCAAACAAAGGCTATACAATCAAGTTCGTCCCTTGCCTATATGTTATACGATAGATAAGAAAAAATAAGACTAGCCTCGAGATGAAGGCTAGTCTTACTTATTTAATCATTTATACTTCCCTACCTAATTGTTGGTATGAGAAATACAATTCTATCGTAAATCGAAAACATTCACAGACTTAGAAGAACGTCTGATAACTGGTAAAATACGTTCATACATCTCCACACATTTCTGAAATCCCATATCTATGATATAGTAAAAGACGGTATCTCGTTGCTTCCCGTCAGCATCTACATAAGGGCGTAAACGTCCAATCGTCTGAATCATATTGAGACGACTCGCCATAGGTTCTGTCAAGATGACAACTCGTAATCCTTTGATATCCGCTCCAGTTCCCATTAGCTGTCTTGTACAAGAGATGCAGTTTGCTTCTTCCATCTCCTCAGTCGTAGCAGGACTCTTACTATGGTTGACGATCACATCCCAAGATGGATATTCTTTTTGGATCTCTTCTTGGACGGTTTCCGTAGATGCCTGCAATCCAGAGAGGATCATACGAATACCATCCAAATTCTTGGAATGATCCAAACACTTCTTGATGGCTTTCATCATATCTTCGTGTCCTTCCAGATATTCATAAGTCATATAGTTAGGAGCGGAGTATCCAAATGCATTGGAGTGACAAACCGTTCGTTTAGCTGCATTATCCGGTTTGCTATCAATCAAAACGATACAGGAAATTGTATGTCGACTTCTAGCGATACATTCACCAAAACGAAAGACTGTACTATATGCTTTGTGATAGATAATGTCTTGTTGCACATCAGAACGTCCAAATGTGGCAGTCAGATACCATGTTCTTTGAATGTCTGTATAGAAGTCGATCATCAACATGTTTTTCAGATACAGATGTGTTTCGTCTAAGATCTTAACACCAATCTGTAGCTTGTCTAAAAATGGTTGTAATTGCCACCAGTTATCATCTGAGGTAAATGACGTAATCGTCTGATGCATAATGATGAAAAAGTCATACTGTAACGGATCAATTTCATCATCCATAAACGCTCGCATCATAGAAGATCCCTCGATTGAACAAATCTGATCTCGATCTGCAGAGGTAAATTCCTCAATGGATTCGATCCACTGTTTTCGAATTTTTTCCGTATGACAGATAACAATTGGACGATATTTCTTTTTTACCGCTGCATGAATTGCACAATACGTCTTTCCATGACCAGTAGGCATATTTAATCCCAATTGCGGATGATGTTGCGGTAATTCATAGACTCCAGATTCTGTTAAGAAATCAATTCCGTTTTGCTGATTTTCATCTTTGGGAGCCATAACCATTTTTACATCACTCATCTTTGTGACTGGATGTTCACAAGAGATGGCTCTGGCGGTACTTCGAGTAACACGTTCAAGTACCTGGATATTATATCCTTTCGGTAACCGAAGTGTATCTGTAGATTCGTCTACATAATACCCAATTGGTTCCAGACAATGAAGTGGCTTGTTTTTTCTGGACATCTCCAATTCTACATCCGGAAGATCTCCAAGTCTGTAGTTACTAACTTCGATGTGAGTTTGATAGATGGTTATTTGGTGTTCTCTCATCGTTGTTTAATCCTTTCTAACCTTAAAAAATACAGGTGTGTTTTGTTTACACACCTGTACTTCGAAGTATTGATTATCTTGTCCAACTTCCGTAAGAGTCTCCTCCAAGGAAGGAACGTCCGGAACTTGAACCAGCTCCTGTAAAGGAACCCTTAGAAGATTTCTTAGATGGCTTGTCGGAACCGCCAGTGGTACGTTTTGCAACATATTCCATGGCCATTGCCAGAATCTTTACGGTATCTTCTGCTGAAAATCCTTTGCACATATTTAACACCTGATTGGTAGTTCCATCTCCGGATCCAGAGCTTAAGGCATAATCTGCAATGGTCTTTGCTGCCTGTGAAAGAATTTTGTTTTTCTGGGATGCTAAATCCTCTAATTTTGTGGTTGCTTCGATTGTGTTCATAATGTAATCCTCCTTAAATAGTAATTTATATGAAGAGCTTAGCTCATCATGACTTTTTTGCGAAACTGAAACGTGTCGCCTAACATCTTATTGGTATCTGTAATTGGTACAGACCATGAAGTGTCTTTGTGTACCAACATACATCCATGCAAACAAAACTCCTCGGACATTTCCATCTCAAACTGAATCTGTTCTCGTAAACGATCTTCGATACACTTGGCAGTCGGAACATCCAAGGATTTTGTAAATAACGTATGAATGTCTGGGTAATTTTTCTTTAAATATCCAAGAGTAACCAGATTACAGATATCCTGAATTTGATTGTCGTATAAACTTGTAACACGACTTCTGTCACTGAATACTTTCACAATCACATCGACCTGCATACGATAAAGCTGTTTGTTCTTATTTAACAACATCGTATAAACACATTCCATCTCACGTTCGTTACGACTAAGCTGTCTGGTATTGCGTTTAATTTCCAGATCCTGTCCTGCGTTGCGTTCTGCCATTTTTACAAATCTACGATTCTTAGAAACAAATCCAATCTGGAATCCGGCAAGCTGAGATTCCCATTTTGTCACCTCGATGAATTTGGCAATCCGTTCGATTATCTGACGGTATTCATCGTCTTCTAACTGTCGTTTCATAACTGATGTCTGCGGCTTTGAAATCTCCGCTTTCTTGAATATTCCCATGGTGTTTACCCTCCGTTATTCTTCGAGGTCCTGCGATTCTTCGTCGTCATCACTTCCGAAGTTAATGACCTCTGTACTGTCTCGTGCCTCATCTTCTTCTGGTGTTAAGGATGCTAAGATTTTTACATGTTCATCATCAACGGCACTATTGATGATTTCTAACAGCTCATTGTACTGCTGATCTGAGATGTGACCGACCATATCACGACTGTCGTTATAGACTAATGCATGATAACCATCATCATTCGGATCAAGATTTCCAGTAATGACAAATGCCTCTCGTTTTAAGAGCTCTCGCCATAAATGGAAATATGGCACAGACATTTTTGTACCGTTTTTCAATGCAGAACTCATGTTAGCTGTCTGATGCTGTTTGTCAATCACTGGTAAGTTGGAAAGACTCATTCGAATCTCTCGCAATTCACATTTGACCATTTTCTTTAATCCATCGTCTGCCTGTTTGACGATTGGGAGAACCATACTAGATCCAGAGCTTAATAAGTCTTTGACTCTCTGGTTCTGCACGATGGAATCATTGCTGATCGTCGGTAAGACATACTGCAGATTTAAGCAAACCATATTGACTACGTTTGCTTTGCTCTTCATTTCATCTGTAATGGTTGTGAAACGAAGACCATTGTTTTCAAACCAGAAGATCGGATAAAAAGAGTTCTTTCCTTCTGGCTGTTCCTCGTTGTAGATCCAAACCTGATTGGTATTGATATCTACATAGCCTTTTCCAGGGATTGGATGAATCTCTGCAACTAAAGCAGGATCGCTAAAGTCCGCGCAAGCATCTACCTGAACGGTCTTTAAGGAACCTAACTTCAGATAACAATCCCCGAGTTTGTCACCACTATGTACCTCCTGTGGTGAACAGTCTTCACCATCCGGTGTCTCTGTTAAGACTGGTTCGATTAATTCTTTGGTTTCGTTATTCATTGCTTGTACCTCCTCATATAAATAATATATTAATCAATTCTTATCCTGATTCCAGAATCTCTCTATGGAAATAGTTTTGCAGATATCTGAAACCGTGGATGGATAGAATTTTTCTACATCATCAACGACTGTTGAATACTGGTTGTCAGCAGCCGCTGCAAGGAATTCTTCTTCCGTAATGTGGTTCTGTTTTAACTTCTGAGAAAACTGTGCATAATTCCACAAATCAAACTTGATTTTTTGGTTGATACGTCCATTACGGATAAGCGCTGGATCTAAGCGGCCAATATGGTTGGTACAAAGTACCACAATATGCCCACAAGTAACATTGTCTAAGAAATCCAATAACGAAGATAACAATGCCTGTTTCTGGTCACGTTCGTCAGCTATCATCGTCGTTTGTCTATTATAGGTATATAAATCAACTTCATCAATTAAGATGATGCAATTTCCATACCCATTTGATATATTCAAAAGGGATGATAACTTACTATTTGTAGATCCGTAGTTGGATAAATAAGATGCATCCACTTTCAACAGTGGCACCTCTAATGCAGATGCTAACGCCGTAACAAAGGATGTCTTGCCAGTACCAGGCTCTCCATACAACAACAAGTTGTAATGCCATGGTTCTCCAATATCACGATAGAACTTGCGAGTATGTTCAGAAGAAAACCGTTTCAATGTATTAAGAACGGAAATCTTTGTCGCATCATCCATAATGACTGTGGATAACTCACGTGCTGGGATATATTCACAATTATCATCACCCGTATTCATAATACGAGTAACGGTAACATCTTTGGTGGATGGATTCTTGTCTCCACGATAGTATGCCCAGTAAGTATCGTTAAAGCGTTCCGCAAACTTTTCATGTCCACGTCCAACAAACGTCATGGTATAGGTAACGTTTCTCCAGCTACGATCGGTAATCTCAGAAGATAAGCTAATAAATACATATAAACCTTTGATGTATTTCTTAAGTGGAACAAAGAATGTGGTTCCACTAATACTAAGATTGATTCTTCGTCCAAATGTACTCGCATTTTTAAATTCAGAGACTGCTTCTGGATAATATGGCTGAATCATCTTAGCCACCATATATTCCATATAATCCTGACCGGTTGGACGGTTGTGTCTACTAACCGTAGAAAAGATCTTAAACTTTAAAGTTGTATAGAAATGCTCCGCTACTGCGTGCATCATAAATGTCGGAAACTTTGTGATATTCAAGATATCATCTGGAAAACTGTTATTTCGATTCACCGATGAGGAACCTCGGATTTCCTCATCGTCATCATCGGTTCTGGTTATATAATCTGACATGTATATTCTCCTTATATTTCTGGTATATTATTTGCTTTCTTTGGGATCGCAAATTTTGGACTATTGTCCAGTCCTGGGTCTTCTTTGATTGGTTCTCCAATTTTTAATTCTTCTATCTTTCCAGTGTCTCGTAATGCACTATAAAGAATCTCACTATCAATTAGTTGAAGTGCCAATGCCGTCATATCCAGGGTATTCAAAGTATCTAACAGATATAACATCTCTTCGTATGTTAGATATGTAAAGTAATCCATCTTATTGAATGCCATGATACATCCTTCGTAGAAGAGATCTTTTTCATTCTCGTCTTGCACGACGCATGGCTCTAAGATGATGGATTTGGTGTTTGTGACCATCGCAATCTCTCGATGGAGATTTGCTAATTCGCGGTCTACCATTAATTCACCAGACTTGTATTTGTAAAACAGGTCTTTCTCACTTTGGTAAGCCGCTAATAATTTCCGAAGTCTTAATTTTAAAATAAAGACTCCTTTTTGTCCAAAGGACAATTGATAATTTGGATCGTAACCGTCTGTCTTTTTAGATCGTTTATCTGTAATATCGATCGTCAGAAAGGGCCTTGGATTGATTCGAATATAAGAGTTGTTTCGATATGCAAACTTATGAATCACTTCATCGTTACCCCAGTTCATCGCCCGGTTACGAATCTTTTGTATCTCGTCTTCCTCAAGTATCACTCCTAATTTAAGCGACAGTGAGGCATGAACGCGACATAACTCCACAGTCGCCTTGTACATGTATATCACCTCCTAATTTATATTTCTTTACCCATAAAGATAATGTATCAATTTTCCTTGGTATCTGTTTTTATGGTGGTAGTAGCTACAAAGTTTTTCTTATCAATTTCTTTCACGTAGTCACGCATTGCCACATAAAAGTATGCAGCATCTAATTTGTCTTCCTTTTCCAATGTGGTGAAGATCTTATTTAACGCATCATAGTACCACATTGTTTTTGAACACTCAGATGTACGGGTATTGCTCTTATATTTGATGCCTTTTGGGTATTCAGATAATAATTTAGAGGCATCTACAAACACATGTGCGATAGATTCTATCGCAGGCCCCTCCACAATCCCTTTGCGATCTTTTCCACACGGAAGTCCAAGATAGGATCTTGCTTTACAATATTCATAGTATGTATCATCAAACATGTGAAACAGGGTCTCATCTAAATTATTGAAATATCCTTTTGAATCCAATGTACGTGTTATCCAATTCTCACTTGTCATATCATCCAGATATCCTACAGAAAATGAAGTCTGGAATGCCCCATCAATCCAACGTACATAAGGGGTACATTTAGCAATCATATCAACAGGGATAATATCTGCGTTTACAATTTCAATATGATGAAATGGATGCCATTTAAATAAGATCGCATAAATGGATGGCATGGTCTCCGAAGTATCGGATGCCGCTAAATTAAAGTATACATATTTATTAGCGGTAACGGATGAAATATCTGCATTGATTAATTCATTGGTAACCAACTTTGCGTTTTCTTTGGTGTATTTATTAATTGCTCCTACCAACTCTTTTACTGCAATCTTAAAGGTTTCTTTTTCTGCCCTGGATGCTGCCTGTGTTAAATATACCTTGTAATTGTCAATTTCCATAAATAAATTATTTTCCATAGTTCCGTGTCCTCCTTATATCATTCTTCTTTTATGGTAGCGGTTGATAAATTTATTACATTCTCAATTTCTTTCACGTAATCACGCATTGCCATGTAAAAACATGCTCCATCTAAACTATCCTTTTCGTGTAATTCATTAAAAACGAGGTCTAAAGTATTATAGAACCAATCTACGGTAGAGCATTTTTTGCTGTTGTTATAGTCAATTCCCTTTGGATATTCAGATAATAGCGCTGCCACATTTGAGAAGATATTTGCGACCTTTTGTGCACCAGTATCGACACCTTCTTTCGGATTATATCCAAGATATGCTAATGATTCCTTATAGCTATAGAACCTAGTCATAAATCCGTTAAATAAGTACTCGTTTAAGTCGTAAAAATATCCACCTTTATGAGTGATACACACGCAATCTTTCCATGCTCCATATGTAATATCATCATTAAATTCCGCTGGAAACATAGCATGAAAATCATCACTTTCCCAACGGACACAACCTGTATATGATCCAATGGAAGAAACCGTAGTATTTCTCACGTCAGTAATATGGATGCGGCAAAATGGTTCCCACGAGAATTTGAGCACATACATATGTGGATCTTTCTCACCAACGGTAGCGCCGCTAATATCAAAATACACGTAACGATTCTTCTTAATATCAGGCATAGTATTTTCCATTAGGATATGAACCATGTTCTTTGCATTACGGTCTGTGTATTTATTTAATCCATCTACTAAACATTTAAGCGCGATTTTAAACGATCCTTTTTTCAAAAATACTGCATCTTCATCTGTTACATCGGTATAAATCTCATAGTTGTCAATTGTTGTAAATAAATTATTTCCCATATTAACCTTGCCCCTTTCTTTAAATAAGACAAACAGAAGCTCTTAGGCTTCTGCTTGTCTCTTTTTAGCAGCTTCTTTTGTTGCTTTACGTGCTTTCTTACGCGCTTCTTCGGTCTCTCCATTGTCGTCATCGTTATAGTAGTCAAAGGACTCCATAACTAATCCAAGATGGCCTTCCTTAGAAGTACCGTAACAATGAACATCTTCGTTCATCTGCTGAAGATCATATAAAGCACTGTAATAGTCTTCTTCTTTCTCAAACTCCATCATGATGTAAATCTTGCCTTTATCATGGAAGTACTGATTCAAGTCATGCTGTAAATTCCAGAAGAAATTGCCTGTTTCCATAGAGTCATCAAAGTACAAGCCCTTGATCTTACCCCATGGAGAAAGTAATCCATTTCTTCCAGGATCTGAATTGCCTTGTTTCTACGGATGCGAAAATTACAGTCGGCAGAAAATCCTAAATACAATTTCGCAATTATTCCCGTTTCTATTAGTCATACCTAATAGCATAGACTATCTCACCATCTCATATATCCTGTGACCAGATATATAAGAGCTCTTCGTTTCGAACTTTCGCTCTACCTTTCGTCCACATTCGGACCTACTCGCTTCGTGTAGATATTTCAACCTACCTTATTTTCAAACCACCTGAGATAAATCTCATTTATGTATTTCTACAAGTATGGTTGTCTAGCTTTCCATAGTCGTTGAACACACATTACATCATCGTGTAATGCTTCGTAACGGATTGTCGCTATAGACCAGATCAATCTATAGGGTGTTCCCGTTTTAGAAGAGTTTTTCCAACGGATCGCTCCGTTTCGGTGCCGCAATTAACACACTAAAATATCGATGTTTCCAATAAATGATGGATGGATGGAACGATAACGTACTCCTACGTTATTACCGTTCTTATTTCCTAATGACTGTGCGTGTATTCACGTATAGCGTTGATGTAATCTCTCTTATACGCAGTTCTCTTATGAACTTCCCGGTGTCTCCACTAACACTTATAAGTGCCGGATACTAGACTATATCATCATCTGTATTTCTACTTCTACAGAGCCTCCCATTTGGAATCCACTTGGATCCTACGATACTCACTTCGTGTAAGTATTTCAACTTACCTTATTTTCAACCAGTTCAACTGGTGTATAGCTTTTTCTAGTCGTTGAGCTCATATCTCATCGTTGTGAGATACTTTGCTGCGTCGATTGACACTATCATGGATGTTGTTACCATACCTTGGGAGTTACCCCTTGCCGCCAGATTCATCACTGCTCTGGTTTGGTAATCCATGCGTAACATGTCGTTCCCGCAATTAGAGAGGTTTTTCCAACAGGTCACCCTGTTTTGGGACAACTTGCATGTCCCTTAGTCGTATACTTGAATTTCTTAAAGAAATTCAAATCATTTACGGAATCATCGAAACTTAACAGTCCTGACTGAAATAACTTCGTGATTAATAAATCACCTGGCCATTTAAACATCTCTTTGAAGTTTTCGATAGTTGCTTTATCTCCAAGGGACATCACACGGGATACTCTCTTGGAGAACTCTGCGGTTAATAAGGAACTGCAGGTTTCTGCGCAACGCAGTCTCTTATTATCCAAAGATAAATTATCTTTTAATCGTAACGTATTATACTCCTGACAGATCCAACGTAAGAGTGTATAGATATCTTTCTTGTGATACTGATACAAATACAGGATTCTTGTGGTGGTATCGTCAAGCAAACGATTAAAGAATTTTAATGTGTCTTTTCCCTTATCGTAGTTTGGTGGATTGGAAATACGTTTCACCCACTGTTTTCCATCCTCTAATTGAGAGATGGTCGTACGGTTGGTTGCAACGGTCATAATACCACCAACAACAGACTGAATATAAGGGTACTTTTCAAATACAAACTTTAAGACTTTTAAATAGCATTTACCAGAAATCTTAAAGTATAAATAATCCGGATCTGGTTCTTCCGGATAAGATTCAATACATTCAATGCAATCCTGTACCTGGAGTTCACCAAGTGCTACGTCGATTCCTTTAGACATATAAAACAGCATGACTGGAATCTCTTTACGGAACACAAAAATGTAGTAAACTGGTACATGATAAGACTTGCCGACGATGTCTGCGATCACACGTTCGGTACGATCGGCTCTTGCATCTGGATCGGCATCGGTTAATGGTTCTAATGCCTCCTGAATTTCTACAGGAGTTGTAATATCGGTAACTGGTTCAATGTTTACCGGTGTACGTTTAACTGATATTGGCATCCTATTTAGACTATATCATGAAGGAAGACAAGATGTCTTCACGACCCTCCCGTTTCGGCGTAAAGCCTACATTTCGCCTGCTAGAGGCCTACTTCCAGAGGAGTACCTCTGTTTTCCCTAGTCGTTGAACGTTACATTCACTAGAATCATTCATTTAAAATTTATAATCTTTGCTAATTCGTTTATAAAATTTACGTTTCGACATCTCATAACCTCCTTATTTGGTTATGATTCTAGTAAATGTCTTCGCTGCGGATTGTTCAATTTGGACCTTGATTACCATATCTCCGGAATTACCCTTTGCCCCAAATGTATCACTACACTTGGTTGGTAGTCCAAATCTTATGAATATTCCCGCAATTAGAGAGGTTTAAAGTCCCCAATGCCACAGTTCAGGGACTTGAGAACAACTGACTGGCTTGACGTGTCACTTCAAACCCTACCATACTTCTCAGCATGGGGTAGACCATATCTTCATCTCACATACGTGAGAGCTCACCGTTTCGGCGTCACCCTACATTTCGCCCGCAAGGGGCCTACTAACGCCTATGAAGTGAATCATAGGCGCGTTCCCTGGTCGTTGAACTTTACAAAATCTATCTATGAAACTAATCTTGTATAACCACTAAAGTCATACTGTGAAGCAATTTTCTGGCGGCATTTGCCAGAACGAATTTGTTTTACCATATCATATGGTACATCTGTCTTTTCTGCGATTTGTCGCATGGTAAGCTTATTGCGCTCAAGTTCTTGACACACTGTATGAATTTGCTCATCGGTGTATTTTCGGTATGGATTCTTCTTACCGTAGCGATTAAAGAATTCGCCAAAGCTATATTTTACGGAAACACCTTTATGTGCTCGATGGTAAACGATATTCTTAATTGTCGATTCTGGAGCACCTGTACATTTTGCGATCTCTGGAATAGAGAGTTTTCCTTCTTGTAAGAGCGTACAAATTTGGATAACGGTCTCGTTACTGATCTTGCAATGTGGATTATCTTCTCCAGTCAGAATCGTACAAAGTCCGATATCGTACGCATGTTTGGTATTCTCAGATGCGCTCAACCATTCCAAATTCGATTCTTGATTGTGCTCTTTGTTTCCATCTTTGTGATTCACTTGCGGTAGATTTTTCGGATTATCTATAAATGCTTCTGCAACCATCCGATGGATGCGTAATGCATAGACATTACCTTTGTACGAGATTGTAGAATATAGATATCCAGATCCATTGACTCCTTGTGACAGAATTTTGATTTCTTGTTTACCTGCGTAATTTAATGCTGCGATGTATCCATATGAACTAATGAAGTATTGTGTTGGTTCGTCGTCGATAAATAACTGCTTAATTTTCTCCGGATTGGATGCGATACCAAGTCTCCGGACAAAGTCTCTTTTGTTCATATTGGATCATTCCTTTCGTATGTATATAAATTTTAGATAGATTTTGTCTTAGCTGCGGATTGCCTCTATATCCAGCCTTACTTACCATATCTCCGGAATTACCCTTTGCCCCGATTTCTCGGTTGGTAGCTGGATCATACCAAGGACGTCCCCGTCAATTAAATGAGGATTTTTCTGCATGTCGCCATGCAGGCACCCACACGTTTTAAGGTGCTCTTCTCGACCATCTGATAGATCAAGTAGTATTTTTTGCCTTTGATGTAAAGATACCCGTCTTCATCCTGAAGCGGGATTAACATCGCTTTTGTGATTGGATAGACGTGTTCGAACATCTCTCCAGTGTCAGGATTCTTTTCACGAACCGTGACATGAATTTTAGTGGTCAGCTTTCCGTACCGGTCATCGTTTACATATTTATAGTCGAAACGTTCATTCTTACGTTTCTTTTTCTCACGCTTGAAGATGTGCTTGTTGATTTCGATATCGGATTCTTCTTCGGTGTATTCGAAACTCATAATCTTAATATTTGGAATAACTTCCAAGGATCTCCAAGATTCTTTGACGAACTCTACTAACGGTAAGTCTGCAGACTTCGTCATCAATGCCGTATTTAAGTGCTTTTCAAATACGCAGTCCTTCGTATAATTAGGGATATACTGTTTCATTTCACTCGCTCCTTATTTTTCATGCTGACCAAAGATAAATACACCATTCTCATTCAATCGCTTCAATGAGATTGGCGGATATGTATTGTGTTTTTTCTCAGGTTCTCTTACCTGAAATGGTGGTCGTCCATAATTTGGAATACACGTATGCGTACAAATTAAAGATTCGTGTACCTGGATGTTTTGATCTACAAGATTCGTATAAATTGCATAGACATCCATTGGTACTAAGAATCGATCCTTTGCAGAATACTTTGGATAGATCGTTCCAATACGTTTATTGAAATCGTCTAATAGATCCACCCGTTCCATATGACTTTTTTCATATTTGTGCTCAGACTGATAAATGGAGATCACTGGCATTAAGTTCGTTACAAGTGCGCGTAATGCTCTTGCTGTTTGTGCCAATGAACTCATTCGATCCGGATCTTCATCAACGTCTGGGTGTACCTCCATTGATCCATCCTCGTTTTCGACTAAATAATTTTGGATTGGTTCCCAATAGATAGGACGGTAATCTTGATACATGTTTACAAAGTGCTTTCCAATTACGATAGGATAATCTAACGTATTATAAACAGAATACACGTGATTACGGCTATTGGAATCCTTGCCTTCTAAGGGAAGACAAAATTGTCTACATGGTTGTATTACCATTATAACACACCTCCTTTATTTTAAAAGTATCTACAGAAATGAAACTTCAGCAGACCAAAAAAATAATATATCGGCAAAAAAAGAAAACCCAGACCAATGAAGGTCTGGGTTCTTTTCTTAGTTCTTTCTATGGTGCATCGCCAGATAATCCATAAACAAGATAGCTGCTGGATCAATCGAGTTTCTGTTTACCGTTCTTGAAACGTCTCCACTGTTGATTATGGCAATGACGTTGTTGGATGGGAAAAGCTCTGTAATATGAAACAGAGCGGACTGAAACTGCGACCAATATCTGCAGTTATCCAAAATGGTATCTGCGATGGTTTCACAAGCCTCAAGATGTACCTCCATATGATCATTTCGAAATGCATTTCGATTGTCCGAATGAATGTGCTTCTTTGACTCTTCTTGTGTGATGTAACGCATTAAGAATCTGGTACGTGGAGCACCTGGCTCAGGTGGAAATACGAACTGTTTCAGATACATCGGATCCATTTGCTTACAGGATCCAGATACCAAGAACTGTACGATCAGATTTGGATTGGCTATAGCCGCGTTATTGTTCGAACAGATCTGTCCATAGGTACGAATGCTTGCAAGTCGAGAAATGTCAAAGATTCCGCAGATCGGACGCAAGTTGCATTCATATCGCTCAGTGTCAGATACGAGTTCGATTCGACGAACGACAAATTTCATCAATAACGCTGGATCCACGACATAGCTTAAATATCTGAACGGGTTTTTATTATTTCTGAAATAGAGGCGGAAAGATTCAAATAAAAGTGGAATCAATACTTCTTTTTCTGGATTTGAAATGTAAGCACCTACGGATGCCTTAAAGGTATCAGTATAGGTGTAGCATGTCGTATGGGCATACAGTTTCATGAATGCCATAAATGCCGGTAAAGAAAGTCGATCAATAAGATAACCGTTATCTCCATCGGTTTTAAATGAAGATAAGAGCAATCCTTCCATCGCATCTAAGCAAGTAAGGACTTCCGTGCTGCAATCCATAATGGATGCGACCATGTGAATGTTCTGGCGATTGGATTCCACTTTCAGATCCTCTGCACGCATCTTCGCTTCTAAAGTACTGAAGATAGTTGGGTCATAACCACTAATATCAGAATTGATCGTTACACCAAAATGGGCAAGGAGGCTTCCCTGCAGAGACAGTAACATATTTGACGGATTATCTTCAAGCAGTTCATGACGTTCTGCAGAAACCGTGATAAATTCATTGAGTTGTTCGATCACATCACGACCAAGGTTGCTTATTACAGATCCAGATAAGCAACCTGCCAGACGGTATACATTCCGTTCACGGTCTACGAATTTCTCAATCTGTAACAACTGACGATAGTTCGCACCAGCCACCAACTCCATCATGTTGATGCCGGCATCAGATAACTCATTTAAGAAATCACGGATCTTTCTGTAATAACTGTATGGATCGTCAATAACACTATCTGGAATATCGGTATTGAACATGGTACGGATAAAGTTTGGATCCGGGTTTATCAGAAGCACCGTTTTCGTAAAGAATTTCTGTAACGCGTCTCGGTTATGTGTGGTTACTAATCGTAACATTTTCAGATTGCTACTTTCAGAAATATATGCCCAGTATACCTCCTGGGTATCTCTATATGGGATCATCATCAGCACTTTTACGAGTTGCTCTATACGTTCACTGGCAAAGTGTCCATGACGTGCAATATTTGCATAGAAGTTGATCACCAGTGTAGAACACCAATTATTGCTACTATCGATCATATCGTATAAGGATCCCAGATAAATTGGAACTTTTTTGCCCTTAAGGGTAATATCACAAATCTTCATGGAATCTCGGAAATCTTTTGGTAATTCATCTCCATCGTCAATGCCATATGCAGCCGCATTCCAGATAGCATCGCCATATAAACGAGCAACGATTTCCAAATCAAGATCAGATAAGTTATCACCGATATGGATCTCTGATTCGTAAGATTCATCTTCCATTTTGCAATCATCATAGTATTTCGTGTTTTCGTAAAGTGACAGCTGGATGCTTAAATACATCAGCACGTCATTTAACGAAATAATTCCAAATGCTGAGGTGGGTGAATCATCTGTGGTAAATAATTGGAGTGTGCTTTGATTAGTCTCGAGGTATGCATCATCGGCGATCGGTTCTCCATTCTCAAGCTGTTCTTTGTGTGCCTTTACGTAATCATATACGAAGTTTTTGATAGTTGCTTTAAGATTCTTCCATCTTGTGTTTTTCACACGTCTAAATTCCATAGTAATTTCCTCCTAAAAAAGAGGGAATCTATTGATAGATTCCCTCAGTATGTGTATTATTCGATATTCTCAATTGGTTCTATAACACGACCCATTTTGAAGATCTCTGACATTTTTGGATGTTTCATGAAGTCTTTTCTACACTCACTGATGCTCTGTACATATAGTTTCACAGCACTTGCAAATCCATCATGATGAACGCCAGATGCCTGCGGATGTCCACCACCACCGTAGTATTTTGCAAGTTTATCAACACGAGCCACTTCAATCTTCTCATCGGTACGGAAACTAATGGTAGAATCCATCAGATCCAATGCCATAACACCAACAGTATAGTCTTCTTTAAGTTTCTTATATTCATCGAGCTGCATCATGTAGTGACACACGAGTGAGAAGTTTCCGACAGTCGGAAACGGAATTACTACCCAAAGGTCTGGAGCATTATGACCACGAATTCCAAGATTCATACTGCTCACATGAGCACTGATTGCCCATAATTTACGAGCCATGGCCTTCAGAAGTTCATCGTGTTCTTTTAAAGCTTCCATATACTTTGAAGGCATGAAAGAGTCACGCTCTGGGCGAGGACCTCCTACGCGATTCCAGAGATGGTCAACTAAGTCATTGATATCCGCATATACTGGACGTTCAAATCCCATGTTTCCAATCATTGTTGGTGTAATCGTTGTAGGATTAAATTGTGGATGATCTCTCCACTCAAAGATGTCCCACTGAGAGATTGCCGCACATAATTCATAATAATTTTCACGATATTTTGTTCTATCCATAACCGTCATAGATGTTGCATTTGTAACCAATGGGTCTAAGATTGCAGCCGTAATAAAGGTTGCTGCAATTTTCAGTTCATCGCTACCTTCGTTGATAGCTTTAGTTAATCCATCAGGAATTCCGACACCTTTTATTGTTTTAAGCTCTCCAAGAGTTGGGAAGGTGTATACACCAACTGGGAGTTCTTTCTGGTTATCGACATAATCTCTATAAAATGGATTCGTATTGTGATGATCAATGTACATCGCAAAGTGTTCTTCTGGTGCACCATACCAATCAGTATTCGATTTTTCTGCACTAAATCCATGAACGAGCTGTGGTGAGAATACATCTGTCCATGTAAATCCATAGTCATCTCTCAGCTCTTCATACGTATAATCATGGATCGGAATATCAGTGATTAATAAGGTCCACGGACGTACATCTGGAATATCATGTCCAAACATATCTGCGAACGCATCCAGGGCTCGAAGAAGGTAAGCCTCCACGAAATTCTCTGGGCATGGAATCACGAATGTGTATCTATAAGTATCAAAGTACCAATATGCGTGCGCATCTGCAACCTGCATTGGTAGTGCAGATCCATAGCCATCTGCATCCGTATGGGTACACTGTAAACCAAATATGAACTCGGTGCAACACTCGGCAAATTTAACAGCATCACATGGGTCATTTGGACCACAGTCCAGATACTCTTTGTATAAGTCGTCGAATGATGGATCGAATGCTTCAAAATCAAAGTCTTCATGTGAAAGAACGAGGTTGCCAAGATTACGAATCTGCTCCATCATGCTGGTAACGATATTGTATGATACCCCTACCATGGTCATGTTGCTTATCGATGCATGTACCACTTTTGAGTCACTTGTCTTTTCAAGTTCCTCAAGAAATCCTGGACGATTATGTGTTCTAATTTCTTTTAACTCAGATAATACCAGGTCCAGATTTCTGTAAGCCTTTAATAAATTAATTGAATGCTGCATTTTGTTTTCCTCCTTGATTGTAAGTATTTATTGAAAAGGGATCAGAACGTGAATCTGTATCCCTTTTTCACAGTTTTGGAACGACCTTCCTGAATGATGTGAAGGTCTACTAATTCAGCTAAGATGCATTTTACATCGGACTTTTTCATTCCGAGTGTTCTAGCAATTGCATCGGCTTCGACTTTTCTAAAGTTGTCCGGGTCATTCTCTGCATAGGTTTTCGACTCCGGCCATCCTTCGAGTTCTGTAAGTAACATCAATACGACTCGAAGCTGCTTCTTATCTAATTCGTCGTTGTTTACGACACGTTCCAAGAATGCTTCTCTTGGAACGCTAAAACATGTAATCTGTTGATTTACACTGTTTCTAGCCATTTCTTATGTCCCCCTATTTGATTATATCCTTAATCTTAGTTTCAAAATCCTTAAATAATGTATTCAAATATGTGGGTGGATTTTGATATAATCCATATGGATTAATCACACGTTTCTTAAATAATAATCGTTTATCTTTTAAGTATTCATCCATAATAATATTACGATATTTCGTGCAATATATTAACTCACGATGCCAAGTGATTTCCCCTGGCTTGTTTAAGATATATTGATCAATCTCTTCATAATGCCCAATCGTTGTTTTAATTGCTTGGAATAAATCATATAGTGCAATCAATTGGCATCGAATCTCAGATTCTTCCCCCATTTCCGGGTGTTCTAAGAGATATTCGAATGATCGAATCGTTCCAGCCATATAATCCATTAGAAGAATACTTTCCATCTGATTATGATGGAAGAAGAGATTCTTGAAATAGAAGAGACTACCAAGTTCTTTATCGTACCCTACGATTGGTGTGTACTTTGTTGTTAAGAAATCACGAATCATCATGCCGCAAAACGGCATAGTTTCGTATTGATTAAATGCTTTCGCAATTTTGATAAACTGCGTATACGTAACATTAAATATTGCCAATATCGGGTCTTCCCAACGATTGAAAGGATCCGTCTGGCTAGTACAAGGAATATCGTAATAGGATACACCCATTAGTTCCAAGATATCAATGATTTGGAATCGGATGTATGGGATGATCTGTGGTAACCAACTGTAAATACCAACGACGTTTTTCTCTTTATAAGTCGCTGGTTCATAGTATACCTTTAGATAATCATCTAAGCTGACTGCCATGTGATAGCGATTAATTGTAGAAAATGCAACTCCCAAATAATGCTGATCACACGCTTTGTAAAAAGCAAGCACTGCGTATTGTATCTTGAGAAATCTTCGATATATGGATTCAATCAAGTTGTATTTGGTAACACATTTCTTGAACATCTTTTGCGCTCGACGACTTCCCCAGGTAATTGGAGAATTTAGCTCGCCGATATCATATAAGGACATTTTAAGAACCTCTTCCATAAAGCTGCTTTCATAGCACGTTGATGTTAAAATATTTAACTTTCCACCTCGTTCTATGACATCTTGAATGTATCGTTCTCGGTCACAGACGAAGTCGAACTTCTTATTCCAAGTATCATCTGAGTATACCCACTGTATTACTTCTTTGGAACGTAGTTGTTCTATTTCATCTTCCGTAAAATAAGAATATGTGTGCCTAGATGATTCTTTTTTTGGTATCGAAAGACGTTCATCAAAATCATATCCAGGTTTCTTTATATCTGGAATGCCGAATAGTGTCATAAGTTTGATAAACATATCATTTGCCATATCTATTATCCTCCAATTCTTATAAGATCTACCAATACTCATCGTATTCCGTAACTAATGGAAATTCAATATCATCAGCACCATGATCCGTCGGATGGATCTTAATGTCAAATCTTATTTTATTTCCAAATCTAACCGTGTGATCATATTCTATTGAAACCGACTCATATTCTGGCCGTAAGATCATCATGATATTAAGATCTCTTTTGAGTTTTTCTAGGAGATCTTTTTGTTTTCTAATCGTCCACCGGGTAAACGTTTGACGGTATGCTTCCATAAAACTATTTACGTAGTCTGTGATGTCATGGATATCGTCACGTACACTTCGTTCTTTTTGGTACTGTCTTGGATACATGGATATATCCAAGATCTCCAAGTCAGGCTCATAGAAAAAGTTCTCAAAGTCATCACACCTGATAGTTTCTCCCCAAGATTTATCTTTTCCAGCGTAATGAATTTCAATGTCAATGACGAGTTTCTTTGTATTGCGGTAATTAATTTCGCACTTATCTCGACTTGACCATCGAAGCGTATACAGAAAGTTTGGGATTCGATTCTTGAATAGATATCTTTGTGCCTCTTTATCCCAGCTTTCGCGTGCTTTTATGGTGGTAAGAGTACCTATAATGAAATTATATAGGGTCTCCTCCTTATCTAAATCGTAAAATTCACTCATGGTTTAAACCTCCTTTGCTTCTTATTCATATAGATAATATATGAACGAAAGGTGAGAAGAATACCCTAAAGATATTCTTCTCACATAATTAACGTTCTACTTTCGGAACGCCTAAGACTTCTAATCGGCATAATGGAACAGTTGCGATTTCACCATCTTCAAAGATGACAACTCCGTAATCAGATAGCAATTTTCGTTCCACTTTCTGTAAGTACCCATACCGATATCTGGAAGATTTGCATTTTTCGCAATCTAAGTCTTCTTCATCATCCAAATGATAATCCATACACTGATAACAATGCATCATATCCGGAAGCATCTTGACTGGTGTATCGTAAATTGGTTTTCCTTCTAACTTCGGTTTCTTACTCATACGTCAGATCCTCCGGTAATATCTTTATATATCTCTCGTCTTCTCATTTCTTTAAAAGTCGCTTCGTCGACATAGATCCACTTATGATCATAGTCGTTGTATCGATAAAATTTAT
>ERZ1034768.19-NODE-19-length-76915-cov-9.620700_pt1 | contig 76915 bp, 79 predicted proteins | sample MGYA00520691_ERZ1034768 | MGnify/ENA primary metagenome ERZ1034768 (study PRJEB33766, sample SAMN09781704) | gut metagenome | biome: gut microbiome | host: Homo sapiens | place: Madagascar | study: EMG produced TPA metagenomics assembly of the PRJNA485056 data set...
CGCATAAGAAAGCCTCCCATTTCTCGATGTCCAAGAAATGGGAGGCAGTTCAAACTCGACGCCTCCCCCTTTAGCAAAAGGGGATTCGTCGGTCCAATACTCATCCAGCGAGAACCAGTCCCGCCACGTGATTTCCTGCCTGTCGTCCTCGGAGAACCACATGCTCACGACGAGCTTGTCGTCGTACAGATAGACCTTGTCCACGAAATACTCGAAGACCTGGTCTCGAATCTCCGGGTCGTTCACATCGGCGTGCAGGAACCTGTCGAAGTACGCCTGGATGCTGTGCCTGTCCTCGCACAGCGACACCCGGACGTTTTCCGTCCCTATGGCATCGTTCAGGGCGCTCTTCTGCTCTTCGAGCTGCGTGAGGCGTTCCGTCACCGTGTCGCTGACCACGCCCCTCTCGATGACCTTCACGAGGTTCGCGAGGCTTTTCTCCACTTCCCTGCGCTTCGCCTCCAGTGCTTCGAGATACGCGGCGTCGTCGTGGCCCTTCTCGTAATACTCCGCCGCATCCAGGGCGAGCGCCGTCACGTTCTCCTCGTCGTCGACGAGGACGGGCATTCCGCCGGCGACCACGATGTCGCCGTGGTGGTACTCGCCGATGTAGGCGCGGTTCTTGAGCATCTTGTTCAGCATGTTCACGCTGAACTTCGCGTTCCTCGGCGTGCGCAGACCCTGCGCGTTCATCTCCTCGGCAATGGTCTTCAGCGGCTTGCCCGATGCATATTCCCCGAACGCCCACTGCACGAACGGCGCCGTGTTCGGGTCGGGGATGTACTTCTTCGTGGACCTGTCCACGTCGTAGCCGAACAGCTTGTGGCCGTTGTACAGGGCGTGCTGGGCGTTGTAGTCCATGCCGCGCTGGATGTTCTGCGACAGCTGGCGGCTGTAATACTCCGCCATGGCCTCCATCAGCCCCTCGATGAGGACGCCTTCAGGTCCCTCCGTCGGGATGTGCTCGGCGAGCAGGTGAATCTCGCATCCCGCGTCGCGGATTTTCTTCTTCGCCATCGCCAGAACGTACTTGTCGCGTCCCAGGCGGTCGGTCTTCCACATGATGAGGGTGTGGGGACGGATTTTTGCGACTTCCGACAGCATCTGCTGGAACCCCGGTCGTGCGTCCGTGGTGCCGGATATTGCCGCGTCCTCATACTCCTGCACGATTTTGAAGCCGTGCGCATCCGCCCATTCGTGGGCAAGGTCGCGCTGCTGGTCGATGCTCGCGTCGTTCTGCGAATGGGACGAAAAGCGATAGTACGCTATCGCGAGGTTGTTGTCGTTCGGCGCGAATCTCTTCTTACGTGCCATAGGTTTACCACCCCCTGTCTTTTCTGCTTATAGGTTTTCACGTCTATTCCTCCTATATGATGAATTGCGTAAATACGCATTTAATTATAAAGCCCGCCGCCCAAAAGAGCGACGGGCCTTATCGGCTTACTCCTGCGCACCCTTCTTCAGGTTGCAATCGCGACAGAGCATCTGACAGTTATCGGGTGTCGTGTGTCCGCCCTTACTCCACGGCTTGATATGGTCGCCGTGCATCTGCTCGAACTCGAACTCCTCGCCGCAGATGGCGCACTTGTGACCCTGGCGCTCGTATGCCTCGCGCTTCGTGCGCTGGTCGAACGCGCGGATGGACAGCGCCTTCTCGTTGCCCGTCAGCAGGTACTCATAGACGCCGGACTTCTTCTGTACGTCCTCGTCCGCCATCAGCTCGCTCACGCGCTCCTCAAGCGCCTTCGGGTCGAGGTCGCGGCGCTCATGGTGCTCGTTATAGAACAAGCCCCACGGGAGACCCTTCATCTCCTTGCGCTTCTTCTGGAACACGGACTGCACCCAATCGATGACCGAGCGGAAGTAGCTCCACAGGGCCTGTGCCGTCGGGTCGTTCTGATGCTCCGCCATATAGCCCTCGATGGACTTGCCCTCGGCGGAAGCGGCCCAGGAGATGGCCGTCTCCAAGAACTCCTGACGGATGGTCGAACCCTTCAGGTAATCGTCCGCGAGCGTGGACGCCGCACAGCCCGTCTTCGAGAAATGGCGCTTGGCATCGGACACCCACGGACCCGCATACACCGCGTTGCGCAGTTCCTGGTCGGTAAGCTGCTCGCCCGCGATGTTGATGATGCGGAACCATTCCAGCTTCTCGGAATCCGTTCCCTCGCAGACGTACACGAACAGCTCGTAATCGAGAATCTTCTCCTGCTGGTCGCTCGGCAGGTTGTAGAAATACTTGTCGTCCACGGAGAACGACCCGTCAACGTATTCGCACAGCGAGATGGTACGCTGCTGGCCGTCCAGCACCTCGTACCTCGGCTCGTTCGGGTCGTCCTCGTACTGCTCGCCTCGGTCAACCCAGTACATGACGTTCAGGGGCAAGCCCTTCATCACGGTACGGATGACCTCATCGCGCTGCTTGTCCTTGTAGACGAACTCGCGCTGGTACTTCGGACGGATGTCCAGCTGGTCGTCGTAGCCGACAACGCCTTCCTCGGCGTCGTTGAAATATCCTTCGGTGACCTCGCGAACGGTCACCTTGCGCTCTTCGATATGCATTATTGCTGTACCTCCTTCGGCTGTTCAGGATGCTTGTTACGAATAAGCACACGGCCATAAATCATTTTCGGTTTACCATCAACCAAAATACAGCCCGAACCATTGAGGTCATTTGCATTCTTATACTCAGCCCTGTCGTAAGTCTTCGTCCGATATTCAGGAGAATATCCGCGACAAGTTATCCCCAATATTTCAAACTGGTCAGGGCTGTATTTATCCAAAAACGTAATAGGAACGCCCATAATCCCGTCATAATCGCACGGTATATCAACAGTCTTATTGATGTTAATTCCTTCATAGTTATCAAATGGCGGATAGTCATCGGGGTTATACCGCCGCACGAGAATCAGCTCTTCGTGTCGTTGTTTCAAATCAAGATTTGTGAACCAACGAACCCCTTTAACGCGGATGAAACGACGCCCATCTTCATCAACCCCACACCCGGCAGCATTCAACGGATAATCGTCTGGCACATAGAACTTACGGTCCCCAGAATGGATGCTTGCGCCAATCCAGACCTTGTTATCACGAATAAGCGGGAAGAACTCCTTGTACGTAATCGCGTTCACATTGCCGATGATGATGAAATGCTTCTCATGCTCCATCAATACGGCAACGTACTCACGAAACAGCGAGAAGGGCGGGTTCGTGACTACGATGTCCGCCTCGTCGAACAGCGAGAGCTGCTGTCCCGCGATAGGCGACGTGGCATAACACATGGCAATGAGCTTCTTCAGTCCAAGACGATTGAAGTTCAGCACGAAATACTTGAAGAAGTTGCTCTCAAACGGGTCGTCACAGTTACAGAGCACCGTCTTGCCCTTGAAATGCTTGCGGTAATACCGCATCTCCTTTTCGATGTCCGTCAACTGCGTATAGAACTCGTCTTTACGAGCAACTCGTGCAGAACGCAGGTCGCTATTCCTCGCCATCTACTCGCTCACCTCCTCAAGATGCTCCTGCACCCACTCGTGGATGATTGCGGCAATCGTCGTCTCGCGCTCCGCAGCCATCATCTTGAGCGCCTTCTTGTCGCCCACGGTGAGCGACAGCGAGAGCGTCGTGCGCTTCTCGTCAGTGGCCGTGTCGGCGACGACGGCCTTCTCTATCTTCTTCTGCTCGGCCTCGCGGTCGGCAGCGTATTTCTCGAACATATTCGCCATGGCTCGACCTCCTTTAATCATTTACATATTTGTACAATTATACATCATCGAGACTCATTTGTCCAGATGGACAGCGCCTATGACCTGCGCTTTTACAGCTCAGGATGTTTGTTACGGATAGCAATACGCACATATTTTGGTTTGCCGCTAACAGCGCTATCAGCATCTTTGATAAGCAACGTGGACTTTTTACGTTGCTTATCAAACTTCGCTATATCACGGGCATCCAAAATCTCGAACTGGTCAGGACTGTACTTATCCAAGAACGTTATCGGTACTCCCATAACGCCGTCGTAATCAAGCGGAATATCCGCAACCTTCGACACCTCAATAGCGTCGTAATTATCGTACTTGGGATACTCGTCCTCATGTCCGGCGTACTTCTTGACCAGAATCAGCTCCTCATGGCGCTTCTTGATGTCGAGGTTCGTATACCAAGCTATCGTCGGTACTTTTCCTACTTTTCGTCCGTCCGCCATTCGATAATTCCATTTTTGATAATCGTCCGGCAGAATAAATTCCATCGTCTTATTGAACGAATCTCCGGGCCACACCAACCCATCCTTCAGAAGCGGAAAAATCTCCTTATACGTAATTGCGTTCTTATTACCAACAATCACGAACTTCTTCTGATGCTCCATCAAGACGGCCACATACTCTCGGAACAGCGAGAACGGCGGATTTGTCACGACAATGTCCGCCTCATCGAGCAGTGCCAAGCACTCCTCGGAGCGGAAGTCACCGTCACCCTCAAGCTCGACAAGCTCGTTCTCGCCAAGCTCGAACAGGTTACGGACATCCTCCATATCGACGCCGCCGTCCCCGGTCGTGTCATGCACCGTTGTGACGACCGCCTTATAGGGCTTCGCCTTGCCGTCACGGTACTCGGCAACGGCCGACCCCTCATAACACGTCGCAATCAGCTTCTTCAACCCGAGACGTTTGAAGTTCAACACGAAAAACTTGAAGAAGTTGCTCTCGAACGGGTCGTCGCAGTTGCAGAGCACTGTCGCATCCTGGAAATGCTTACGGTAATGACGGAGTTCCTTCTCGATGTCCGTGAGCTGTGTATAGAACTCATCGTTCTTGGCGCGTTTCGCCGCACTCAAATTACTGTTATTACCTGCCATTTCATGTCTCCTCTCGTCAGTTGACGGAGGAGCCACGAAAAAGAGCGGCAACCGAAGGCACCTATCCTACGGATAGTCGCCTTCGTTCACCGCTCGTCACAAATGTGCGATTTCAGACGCTGTGCCCGTCCCAGACCGACCCGTCACAGCCGGTAGGTTCCTAAGGTCTTATAGGCTTGCCGCTCATGCCTTAACAGGGCTTATACTCGTGAACTCCGTCATTCAATTTTTGCTTAATTACTCAAATACTTATTCCTTCGGGAACCCCGCGGCCTCGCGCACCGTGCCCACCAGAGCGAGAGTCGCCTTCGCGGCCTTGCCGCGCCGGTCGAACTCGACCACGGACTTGCCGGCGGCTCCCGCCTGAACGAACGCCTCGGACTGGGGCAGCTTGGCCACCGTCTGGTCGCCCGCCAGACCCTCGAACCACTCCATGAAGTCGCGGGACGCCTTGAAGCGGTTCCACCCGTTCATCACGTAGACAATCTTCGCACGGCCGTTCTTGAACACCGCCTTGCGCATGCGCATCAGCGGCTCGATGTCCCTCGACGTGGTCCTGGTCGGGATGACCACCACGTCCGCCTCCTTCAGCCAGTCCGCCAGCCCCTCCTGCAAGGCCCCCGGCGTGTCCACCACGGCGACCTGCGCACCGTCCGCCTCATGCGTCTCGTGCAGCGTGCCGCCCTGCGTGTCCAGGTCGTAGAAGCTCACGGGGATGCCGGAGCGCTCGAAGGAGAAGGCAATCTCGTCGGCGACCAGGGACTTGCCCACGCCGCCCTTCTGGTTGCATACCAGAATCGTCTTCATATCTTCACCTCGCTATGTATTTAATCAATTACGTATTTCCATATTTAATTATACGAGCCGACAAATGCGTGTTCAACCGCCACTTTCGGGGCTTTATCTGGGCTTCATCAGGGCTTTTACTGGTCTCCAAACGGGCTTCACGTCCTCGCTTCGCTCCGTCCGTTCCCCGCGTTTTCCGAATCCGGCTCATAAACGAGCGGACGACGAAAACCCCGATTTTCCGCCCCTTGCGCGTACGTCCATCAGCGGCCCTTCTGAAGGTCTCTTCGCAGCCCGCGAGCGGGAACTTGAGAAAGGGAGCAGCGTCAAGCTGCTCCCTTATCTTCTCGGCTACTCGTCGAACTGCGTGTCCTTGTCCGCCGACCTCGGCGTCCTCACGGGCGCACGCTGCTCGGCCTCCTTGACACGGCGCTGCATGCGCTCGTGCTTCAGACGCCTCTCGCGCTCGTCCTCGTCGGACAGTGCCTTCTCCGCCGCCTTGAGGCGCTTCTCGGCATCCCACATGTCCTTGCGGGACTCGTAGACGCGCCTCTCCGCCTCCTCGCGCTGCCTGCGGCGTTCTTCCGCGAGCGCCTCCTGAATCATCATGCGCAGCATCATGGCGGTCATGTCGGCCATCATGCGGGACACGGGGTCACGGGCGTCGCGCCCCGCCTTGGCGAACACGTGCATGCCGGCCAGAAGCCCCGGACACGGGTGTTGCAGGGTGTCGCGCGCCTCCTTGGAGGCATGGAACTCGCGCCTTGCGGCGTCCACGTCCTCGCGCAGCTTCGCAAGCTGCTCGTCCGGGTGGTTGCCCGCCTCGACAATCTGCTGATAGCGCTCGTCCATGAAGGACTTGCCCTCCTCGCGTGAGCGGTGGATGTGCGCCTTCTGAAGGTCGGACGCCATCTCCGACACGTACGCCCGGTCGAGGTCGTACACGTCGAGAGCGGAATCCGCAGAGGGCTGTGCTGCCGGCTCGGCCGTCTCGGTCACGTCGGGCGTGACTTCCGGTGCCGGGGCGTCCTGCTCGGGCGCCTCAAGCTCGCGCTGCTTCGCCTCGAAGTACGCCTCGATGCCCTCGCGGGTCAGGTCGTCGGCGAGGTTGGAGGCGCGGCGCCTTCTCTTGCGCCTGCTCTTGCCGTAGGGGTCGCGGGACTTGTAGCTCCAGCCCAAGCTCTCCTCGCCGGTCTTCTCGTCGACCTTGCAGGTCTCGGTCAGCTCGACGCCGCGAACCTTCAGCTCCTCGAGGAACTCCTCCATGTTGCCCGCATGGTCGCGGGCGTCCTCCACGCGGTTGCCCAGAACGCGCTCGAAGGACTCGATGCCGAACTGCCCCTTGCGCTCGGCCCATGTGGTCTTCTCCCTGGCGGGTTCGGGACCCACGACGGTGAACCCCATCTCGCGGCTCAGCCGGTCGTTCTTGCGCTTCACGGTCGCATGGTCGGTGCCGTGCGCGATGGCCGTGCCGGACACCAAGTCATGGTTCGCGATGGTCGCATGGACGTGCACGCAGCCGCCCTCGCCGTCGGTGTGGACCGTGACCCAGCAGGGGGCGTTCGGGGCCACTTCCTTGCACAGGAGGTAGCCGTATTCGCACGCCCGCTGGATGTCCTCGGGGCTGTCCTTTGAAAGCTCTTCGGGGGACCACGAGACGCGCAGCTCGTAGCCCTCGTTCAACCTCGTCCCCTGACTCTGCCGGCGCATGGCGGAGCAGAACCGGATGAAGTCCTCGCGGGTGCCCATGTCGCCCATCTGGGCGGCGATGCGGTTCGTCTGCTCGCGGATATTGCGCGTGCGCTTCTTGCCCTCTCCGAGTTCCGTGTACGACATGCGCCCGCGGACGTTCGGCAGGGGCTGGATGTGCGTCGTCGACATCAGCTTCCACCCCCTTCAGAAAGAATCTTCTCGCCCCGCTCGCCGTACCAGTAATCGCACAGCTCCTCTAGCTGCTCGGGAACGTCCGGCCACAGCAGGGCCATGGCGCGGAACACGTCATTGCCGAAATCGGTGCGCAGGCCGTCCACCTCATCGGTCAGCTTCGACAGCTCGCCGCGCACCTCCTCGAGACCCGTCTTGCACTCGCCGAGCACGCCCGGGGAGAGCGAACCCGGATGCGACTTGGTCTCCGCGTTCAGCACCCTCGCAATCTGGTTCACGTTGACGCCGATGCTCTTCGCCTCGGATGCCATACGCTCCGCGTCGGCGTTCCTCGTCACGACGTACGTCGGCTCGACATCCCCGCCCTGTACCTTCTCCACGCAACTGCGGAGAAATGCGGAGCGGGTCATCTTTTTCTCGGAGCAAATCGCGTCCAGCGCGGCAAGCTCCTCGTCCGAAAACCGAACCTGGACCGTGCGCTCCTTGTTCGGCTTCTTAGCCGCCTGACGGCGCACGCGGCTGCTCCTCATGTCTGAACTCACACCCACGTAAAACACCTCCTTTTTTTAATGCAACGTGCGCGTTGATTTTCTACGACAAATTCGACGCTAAAAAAGGAGCGAGCATGGGACTTGTCCCTACAAAACTTCGGATTTTTCTACAAAGTAGAAAATTCCTCCGTTTTGTCGTTACACGTCCCGCTCGCGAGGGGGCAGTTTTCACTGCCCCCTTCGAACCCCCAGATGCGCCCCATTCCCAACCAGCTTCCGCCGACGACTCGGCGAAGCGTCCCATTCGGAACGGGGCACCCCGGACACCCCTCGCGGGGTGCCGGACAGGAGGCACGACTGCCTCGCTACATGCCCTCGCCATAGCCCGCCACGGGCATAGGCTCGCGTCCGTCCGGGGCGGACGTGCCGCCCGAATCGGACGCGGCGGGCGCGCCGTTTCGGGCAGGGGCGACGCCCTGCGAAGGCGCCTTCTTGGTCAAGAGCTTGTGCAGGTAGCGCCCCGCCTTGCGCATGTCGGCGACGCTCATGTCGCCCAGCTCGGGGCAGCTCTCGTACATCGCCTTGCCGATGTGCTTGAAGCACTCGTCGCGGCGCTGCTGCATCTCCTCAATCGCCTTGTCGATGTCGGAAATCTTCTTCTTGGTGCTCATGATTTACTCCTCCTTGTTCGTTGAATCGTCTATGTCATAACCGCCGTCGAAGAAGGCGGTCGAGATACGCACGTATCCGCGATAGCTGTCCTTGAGTTCCGGCATGCACAGACGGTCGGTGTCGGAGCCGCGATAGGTCTTGTTCATCCATTCCGTCACGTCATATTCGAGAATCAGCGGCTCGGGGAAATCCATACGCCCGTCCACACGGACGCGTTCCTGCAACTGCCAGCCCTGTTCCTCGGCAAGGCCCTCGATTGATTCATAGAAAGCGTTTCGGCCGAGCATGCGACCGGAGGGCTGATTGCGCTGGAACCAATGGCGGTACAGGTCGTACAGGAACTTGCAGGGGAGCAGATGCCAAGACGCCGCGGGGAAAATCTCGTCGGCGAACTGGCGCAGGGGGTCGTTCGCCACGCGGAAATCATCCAAAAGCGCCGAGCAGGCATCCGGCGTTCCGTGTCCGGTGCCCGGCTTCAGTCCCTTGACGAAGTCAAGGACCTCTTCCGCCGAACCCATGTCCTTCACTTCAGGGAAAACCGCCACGAGCGCATCGGCGTAAGCCTTCGTCCTCGCGGCCTGCGCCTCGCGGCGCAGCTTCTTCGCCTGAGCCTCCAACGCACGTGCCTTCTCGGCCGCGTCATCAAACCCCTTCGTTGCCATAATCTATTCCTCCTTAATCGTCGTCTTCTGTATTCGTCGCAAGACCGAGCTGCTCCCTCACCGCCGCGTAACCGGCACCGAGGTCTGCTGGAGTCGTGCCGTGGGCGGTGCAGTAATCGAGGACGGCCGTGCGGAAAATCCCGCGACGTCTGCCCAAGAAGGGGACCCATCCGCCCGCGCCGCCAAAACCAGCAGCTTGCTTGCAGTAGGCCTTCAAGCCGGGGCACCACTTCTCGCAGCTCGTCTTGAGGACGGACCCGCTCGCGTCCTTGTTCTGCACCCATTCGCCGTCGGAGCACGCAAGCTCGACGATTCGGGCCGTGAACGCCTTGCGGCTCATCTGCATCCGCATGCCCTTGTGCTCCGCGTCCAGCCATTCGTCGTAGCGCATGGACAGGTAATCATTCGGCACGAAGTCGGCCGTAATCGAATCCTTGACGTCCTCCCAGAACTCAGCCACCGTGTCGTTGCCGAGAACCCACTCGTGCTTCAGCTGCGCGGCCTCCTCAGGCTCGGACAGCTCGTAATACCGGTCCCACTTCACCAGCGCCTGATAGGCCAGGTATTCGCAGAACTCGGGGGACACGACCCACTCGGAGCGGATGGTCTTGTCGTCGGCCTTGCCGACGAACTGCCCCGTAAACGGGACGTAGATGTTGCGGGCCAGCCAAGCGTCCCCCTTGTCGCGGGTCTTCGGGATGTCGTTGGCGGCGCAGACAATCAGCGCGTGGGGCGTGTAGTCGAACATGCCCTTGTTCTTGCGCTCCACGCCTATCGCGTCATGCGAGATGATTGACTTCAGGCGCGAGTTGTCCTTCAGGTACGCGCCAGAATCGGAGTCCTCGCACGTGATGAGGGAGACCCCCACGATGTTCGAAACGCCGAACCGCCCGCCATCCGTGCCGCCGGCAAGCAGCGCGAGGCTTGAGGTCATGCACCCGTCGTAGCCGACGAGCGACTTGAGGCAGTCGAGGAAGGTGCTCTTCCCGTTGTGGCCCGTATTGTTGTGGAGGGTCACCATGACGCGCCAGTTGTGGTAACTGCGCAGGGACGCCCCCGCCACCTTGACGAGCAGGTCGCGCCCGCCGTCGTAGGGGACGTAGGAGTCCAGCAGCTGCCAGAAGTCAATCTTCGAGCCATCCGGCATCGTGTGCTCGGGGACGGGCGGCTCCTTGTCGGGGAGGCGCGTGGCGCTCTTCCTGAGCGCAACGACCCCGGGGGAGAACTCGCGCAGGACGCGCTCCTCGTAATCCCAGATTCCGTTGGCCATGAAGACCAGGGACGGGTTGTCGCACTCGCACACGCGGTTCTCCCGACGCGATGCCATGTCGTGCAGCTTCTGGACGAAGTTCTTCTTCCAGTTGCCGTTCACGGCGCCCACGACCTCCTGGCACCACAGGTCAATCTGCCCGTCGCCAATCTCGCGGTAAATCCCCTCGTCGGGGTCGTACATGGCGAGCACGCCCTCCGAGGTCGGCTTGTCCACGGTCTCCTTGACGCAGACCATGCGGATGACCTCCTGCGAGAACACCAGCTCGGCGGCCTGCACGGGGTCGATGCTCTTGAGCTTCGGCCAGCGAAAGCCCCTGCCGTAAATCTTTCCCGCCGTCGGATTAGATGGCGGCTCGGACAGGTTGACCCACGCCACAAGGGCGTTCGTCACCTTGACCACGACGTCAGAGAGAGCGGACAGGCCATCACCCGCGCAGTCGCGCAACACATAGCTCACCACATCGCTAAGCGCCTTGTGATAGTTCTCCCCGCCGTACAGGTAGTCAGGGTTGTACGCCTCGCCCTGATTCCCCTCGTCGTACGCACGCCCCCTCTTCATCTCATCTTTTGCCTGAGGGTCAGATACTTGAAAAATGGGCGGTAATGAGCTATAATTTTTGCAGTTAGACGGAGCGGTTCCCTTTGCTGTGGCGGCGGGGGAACTGCTCTTTTCTTTATCAGCCATAAACTCACCTCCTCTCAGTTCTTCGGCTCAACCAGCATGTAATGCTCGGAAATCCACGCCTCGATGTCCTCACGCTTGTAGAACACCGAGCGGTTGAACTTGTAGAATCTCGGACCCGTGTCCGTAGCCCGCCACTTGCGGAGCGTCGCCGGGCTGATGCCGAGCATGTCCGCCACCTCGGCCGTGCTCAGGAAATTCTTCTGATGAATCTGTTTCTCTTCCATTCGCTACCTCCCACATCCAATCTCGAACGCAAACAAAAAAAGCTCCTGCGGAAACCAAGACGGACGGAAGGCATAAAAGCCTCGTCTATCTCGGTTTCCACAGGAGCTTCGCTCGTCGATATTTCACCTGTGACGCTCGGCGGCATCGCCTCGCGCTCGGCCCTTATTCCCGATGGCAACCCCGCATCTGAGACGGGACGGGTGCTGGACCTATAATTCTCGTACGCTAATCATACAACAGAAACGACAATAACGCAAGAGAAATATCTGCGTTTCCGCAGGCCAGATGCCCATCCCGAGCGTTTTCCCCACATAAACGAATGGAAAAGGCTCGAAAAAGCAACCCTCCGCACCGCCCGGAAAGCAGCGACTGCAACAAGAGGTACACGTGAGGGCTGACCACATGTCTGACCACATCAAAATGGCATCTGGTCAGCTCTTGAAATGAAAATCCCCTCTTTTATCAATGGATTTTTTTCGTTCTGACCACATGACCAGATGACCAGATAAAATCCGACAAACTTTATTTATCTATACGTATTACGTAGTCCTTTTCAATTTTTAAAAATAAGTCCTAAATTATGTGGTCATCTGGTCAGGAATTGCAAAACGCCTGATGGCGCCTAGTGATTTGGCTGACCAGATGGTGACCACGACATTTTTTCTTGTGGTCATGTGGTCAGCATGTGGTCAGGCAAAACGCTCATAAACGAGGGGACGGGTGATTCTTCTGTCCTAAGCAGGTGCGCATTTCGGACGCTTCGCGTCCTCAATGCAGGCTAGTTACGCCTCGGGCTGCGCCCTCGGCTTGCCTCATCGCATATTGGGTACGCAGAAAAGCATGGAAACCATCCAATACGGTTTCGCATGCCTCATGCGTACTTTCTCGAAGGCAACGGAGGCGCGAAGCGCCGTAGTTGCCGGCCAGACAGAGGGGCGTATGACATGCCAAGCCCATGCCGCACCCCCTTCTGTACGTCCACCCACATCCGACCGCCGCCCGCAGGGCGGCCACCCTTGCATCGAGCGAACGCGAGATGCACATGGGCGCTCAAACGTCCTCAGACCGCTTCAGAGGCGTTTTAAGGCACGAAAAAAGCCCGAGGGGAACGAGTACCCCAACGGGCTTAAAACGTCTTAAAACGCAAAATACGGCGTTTCACGGCAACGGGAACGGAAAGGGGACGCCATCAGGCGTCCCCCAACCTATACACAAGCGCAAACTCATTCTTGTAGAAGAAGAGTTCGACGCTTCCTCTTTTGGTGGAGCTGGCGTTCATTCGGTCGAACACCTCGCCACCTGGACCTATAGCGCCAGGCAGCGACGGATTATCGCCCAAGCCGGCAGAATCGTCAAACGTGAACGCCACGCGCAGGCCGTCGTCATCGTCGGGACCGCCCAGCACCACGCGCGCCACGAACGTGCGCAGGAGCTGCGCGTCGTCCACCTCGGCGGCGGCCATGCCCTCAAGCCAGAACAGCGCGCGGTCGTAGTCAAGGCGGGCGGCCTCAAGGGCCTCGGCCGTGCGCAGCTCGTCCTTGAGGAGCGCCTGCCGCTGCTTCAGCGCGTCTATGCGCTCCTTGCCGCCCGGCGGCGCGATGCCCGACTCGATGGCCGCCCATATGTTGGAGAACGCCGTCTCGATCTTGGCCAGCTCGCCCTTTATGGTCTCGCTCAAGGGCTTCTCGTCGGCGCGCTCCTCCTCGGCGTCGGCCAGCATGCGAGCGATGCGCTCGCGGCTGTCGGCGCTGCCCAGGGCCTCGCGCACGGCGTCGGCCACGCGCTTCTCCACGACATCGCGGCGCACGGTGCGCCCGCAGCTGCGGCAGCGGTAGTAGTGATAGGGCCTGCCCGACTTGCCCGTGCCGCTGGTGCCGGTCATCAGCCCGCCGTCGCGCCCGTCGTAGAGCTTGCCCGTGAGCGGGAAGTCCCACGCTTCGGTCTTGGCGCGGGGCCTGTGCGAGTCCTCAAGCATCCGTATCACCCTCTCCTCGTCATCCATGGGAACGATGGCGGGCATGCCGCCGGGCACGACCACGCCCGCGTAGCGGTACTCCCCGCCGTTCTCCCGCCGCATCAGTATGCGGCGCACCGTCTGGAAGCGCCACTTGCCGCCGCGCTTGGTGCGGTACGGCTCCCAGGCGCGCACCACGTCGGCCACCGACTTGCCCGACAAGACCATGCGCACGCCCAGGCGGATGGCGGCGGCCTCCTCCTCGTTGACCACGTAGCGCCCGTCCACTATGTCCCAGCCGTAGCGCACGCAGCCGTTGGCCATGCACCGCTCGGCGTTCTTCTGTATGCCGTCGCGTATGCGCTCGCCGTCGAGCGCGCTCTCGTACTCCGCCAGCACCTCCAGCATGCCCAGCTGCAGCACGCCCGCCGAGCCGTCCGAAATGTCCTCGCCCGCGTACAGTATCTCGACGCGGCAGCGGCGCAGCATGATGCGCGCCATGGCCATCTCGTCGCGGTTGCGCATGATGCGCGTCACCTTCCAGATCACCACGAAATCGAACAGCCCGCGCCTTGCGTCGGCCATCATGCGCTGGAACTCCGCGCGGTCGGTGTTGGTGCCGGTCTGCGCGTAGTCGCAGTACTCCGCGACCACCGTCAGCTCGTTTTCGCGGCAGTAGTCGCGGGACTTCTCCACCTGTATCTCGATGGACTCGCTACGCTGGTTGTGGCTGGAGAAGCGGGCATATATCGCCGCACGTCCGCCCATGGCTACCTGCCTAATGTGTAAAGAGTTGGCGGAGTATCGCCTGTCGGACTCATTTCGCTGATTCGGGAGACGACGAGTTCTCCGTTAACGACCTTTGAAGTCACTTTCCAATAGTGGCCGAACGCGGCACCGTTTTCGAAAAGCGCGTACTCGCTTTCAATCCTTCCCGGATTCCCGTCCGGCAACAAGCTGGCGGTCATCGTGATATGGGCCCTCGGCGACCGGGGTTTGCGCATCATCCCGGAATCGTATTCAAACCGGAACGGAAACTTCGACACCCGACCGGTTTTTTCCGTAAACGGGATGCACCGAATACCGCAAAGCGGAAAACGCAACAAGCATTTATAGGAATCCGATAAATCAGGCATAGGGACGGAAAACTCGGGAAAAGTAGCAAGGGAATGAGCATCAGCAAGCAAACTGTTGGCCTGACGAACAAGAGCCTCAACTCTCGGAACGTCCTGCGGAGCAATGCTGAACATATCGCGCATGCGTTCGGTTAAAGTCGTCCTGATCGCTGGTCTTCCTTGGAACTCATAGGGGAAGTCGGGAAACTGGTCAGCCCATTCCGGCTGAAACTCGTCAAATAGTTCGTCGTAGTTCGACTCCGGGAGTTCCAAACATTCGGGAACATAGGAAACCGGCTCGGCCGTCCTCCTCCCCTTTTGCTTCATAAAATCAAACAGGCCCATGGCTACTCCATCTCGTTGGCGGCCTGGAACCACACCACCGTACCGATCACGCGCACGGGGCCGTCGTCCATGCCGAAAATCATGTCCTCGTAGTCCTCGAAGCTATCCGCCGACAGCATCAGCTTGGTGCTGCCCTTGTACCAGCGGCGCATGACCGCGCGGTAGTCCTCGGTCTCCACGACGGCGATGGAGCCGTTGGCGGGCTGGCGGTCGGGGTCGACCAGCACGTGGCTGCCCTCGGGTATGACGCGGTTCATGCAGTCGCCCTCGACCTCCAGGGCGAACGCGCGCGGATGCCCGGCGCACACCGAGGCGGGCACCTCAACGCGGTGCGCTATCTCCTCCTCGTCGGCGAGCGCGCCGGCGTGCACGCGCCCGAGCGTGAGCAGCGGCACGGTGGCGCTGCTGGCCACCACGGGCATGGCACCGGCGGGCATATAGGTGCTGCCCTTGGGCTTTTTGGTCACGGGGTCAATCTGATCCATTCCGCCGTCTTCTATAAGGTGTGACTTACTAATCTGATAGCAGGCCGCCATGCGCTCAATAGCTCCCATACGGGGTTCGGAGCGGCCATTTTCCCACTGCGAAACGGCGTTACCTGTCACACCTGCAATCTCACCCAGTTCATCCTGGGTAACGTCGAAAATCTGCCGTAACTTCTTTATGTTGTCGGATATCGGCATCTTAACTCCTTCCAGGACTTAAATTTATTTTCAATTTTACCAAAATTAATCTTGACCGTGTTCTGAAGATTAATTACAGTTATGGACAGAAAGGAGGGAGTATGAAGTCACTCAAGCAGGCGCGCATGAGCAAGGGCGTAACCAAGAAGGCAATGGCTGAACATCTGGGCATTTCAGGACCTACATACGATGTTTATGAAGACCACCCCGACCGTATGCGCATCGAGACGGCTAAAAAGGCCGCCGACTTCTTGGGCTACAAACCCGAAGAAATTTTTTTCGCTTCAAACTGTAATTAGATTTACCTATCAGAAAAGGAGACACACCATGACCACCAAGAGCCGCCAGCCCGAGTTCGTCACGGAAATCGTCGGCAAAACGCTCGACTGCATCATCGACGACCGCAAGCGCGTGGCCGTCAACTTCGAGCTGGCCGAGAACGGCTGCATGGAGGAGACGCACGTCAGCCTTAAGCGCCGCATCGCGGCCATGTGGGGCTTCCAGACGAGCGGCATCGAGCTTCTGGAGGCGAGCACGACCTGGTTCGAGCTCGGCGGCATGCAGTTCAACGTCTACAGCTCCGTGCAGTTCAGCGTGAACGGCAAGGGCTGGAGCACCGACTTCAAGACCATCGCGCGCGACACCGCGTACGACGAGAAGGAGTAGGCCATGCTGAACGAGGTGACCGTACGGGGGGGGTTTACCGCCCTCAACGTGAAGAGCGGCAAGTGCGTGCTGCAGTTTGAGCTGGACCCGAAGTTCCGTGACTTCATCCCCAAGCTGGTGGAGTTCACGGGGCAGATGCTCAACATCCACGTGTACGACGACCAGGAGGTGATGTTCGTGGATAGGGACACCGGTGAGGTCGCCTACGAGGACGCCCCGCTGCTTCTGCCGGGCGTCACGGGCGAATGACCCCGATACAGCGCGCCATGTGCGACGAGTGCGCCGCCATGATGCGCGAGTTCTACAAGGACCCAGAGAACGAGAGGAAGTTCCAGGAATGGAAAAGATCAAGGGAAAGAGGGTGCGCGTCGCAGCCGGCAAGCGAAAGACGCGCACCGCAACGGTTCACTTCCGAACCGAGACCAGTGTAACACCCGAGCGGCACCGCGAGAGGCTGCAGGCCGTTTTCGCCGCCCTGTTCGTCTGCGCGTGCATCGCCGCCACATGGGCGCTGGAGGCAACAGTATGGCCGAGGTAGACGCCAAGGCCCAGGCCCTCGTGGCCAAGGCGTGCGGCTGGGTTGCCTCGAACCCCGATACATGGGCGAAGCTGCGCCGCATCTGCTACCGCCTGATGCTGGAGGGCCACGTCATCCAGCGCGACAACGTGTACACCCTGGCATGCCAGAACGGCATGACCGTGAGCGAGGCCAGCGAGTTCAAGCGCGACCACAACCTGTGGAGCGTGCTGTCCCGCTACATGGTGCTGCAGCGCCCCTCCATGCTGGCCGCCGTGAGCTTCCGCCGCACGCCGGTGGACTCCGTGGACCTGGTGGGCACGTGGGAGGCCATCGTGGGCCCAGCCGTTTTCGCCGCCTCCACGCTAACCGAGGCGCAGGGCATCTACGACAGGGGCGCGCAATGAGGTGCACCGTCACGGTCGAGGGCCGAATGCCGAGCCTGAACGACTACATCAGCGCCGAGCGCGCCAACCGCTACAAGGCGGCGGCCATGAAGAAGCGCGAGACGGCGCGCGTGAGGGCGGCGGCCATGCAGCAGCGCGCTCCGCGCTTCGAGCGCCGGGTGACCGTGCGCACCACGTTCTACGAGCCCGACATGCGCCGCGACGCCGACAACGTGGGCTTCGCGCGCAAGTTCGTGCTCGACGGCCTGGTGGCGGCGGGCGTAATCAAGGACGACTCCCGCAAGTACGTGGAGCAGTGCCCCGACAGGGTGCTCACCGACAGGGCGCGCCCCCGCGTGGTCGTGGAGGTGAGCGACGAGTGACCCGCCGAGACAAGGGCAGGCCACACAGGGCGTGGCGCAAGGCCGACCTCGACCGCATAGCCGAGCTGGCGGGAAAGGTGCCCGCCCGCGAGATTCGCCGCGAGCTGCGGCTGTCCAAGAACCAGTTGGATAACGCGCGGCGCGTGATCAACGCCAGCGGCGGCCACGTGTCCCTGCGCTGCTACCGCCACCGCTTGGAGCTGTGCCCGTCGTGCGGGTGCCGCAGGGCGACCCTCGGCAAGGACGGCATCTGCGAACCGTGCAGACGCCAGCAGCAGCTTGAGGCCATAGAGGCCCGCATAGCCGAGCTGCTGCCGAGGCTGACCGCAGAGGAGCGCCGCACCTACGAGCGCACCGAGTGCGGCCGAGAGAGCCGCGCCGACCCCATGCCGCAGGCCCCGGACACCTCGGGCATGAGCCGCTACGCCGCCGACAAGGCAGCAGAGGCGCACGACGAGGCCATGGAGCGGTGGCTGTGCCGTTACCTGTACCGCAGGGTCAAGGCGGCGCAGAAGCGCAAGGAGCGCATAGAGAAAAAAGTTCCGAAATCCTGAAAAGTTTTTATCACTTTTAGTTTTCCCAGTTAGGAGACCCAAATGCTCACGGAAATCATCAGCAAGACCGTCGCGGACAAGACGGTGGACAGCATCCTGAAGCGCATCGAGCGCGCCGTCCCCGTGCCCGAGCCGGGCGACGGCGGCTTCGACGCCGCCATGCGCCAGGCGTTCAACATGGGGGCCGCCTGCATGGCCGCGCAAATCAAGAACGGCCCCGTGCCCACCAAGCGCATCGCGCTCATGGGCGAGGTGGCCCGCGTGGCCTGCCGCGCCCGCCTGGTGGGCATGGAGTGCCGCGTGGTCGTAGACGAGGAGGCCCGCGCATGCAATCGCTAGAGGAGGTCGCGATCTGCGACGTGTACCCCTACGAGCGCGCCGACGGCGAGCCGATGAACCCGCGCGACTTCACCACCAGGGAGAGCGCCGAGCACATCGCGGGCCTGGCCGCGCAGTTCAAGGCCAACCGCCTCAACCCCGGCCAGCCCGTCATGAAGCCCATCCTGTACAGGGAGGGCGGCATCTACTGGATCATCGACGGCGAGTGCCGCGTGCGCGCCATGAGGGCCATCGGCACCGAGCGTTTCCTCGCCGAGGTCTACGACGACCTGGACGACGCCGAGCTGGCGCGCGTGGAGGCCGCCAAGGCCATGGTGGAGACCGACGCCAAGCTGGGGCTGACCGCCGAGGAGAAGTCGCGCGGCGTGCAGACCATGCTGGCGCTCGACATCCCCGACGAGGAGGTGGCCGTGGCCGCCCGCACCGACGCGGGCACCGTGGCCAAGGCGCGCCGCGCGGCCCGCAGGGTGCAGGACGCCGCCTACGACATGACGCTCGACCGCCTGGCCGCCATCGCCGAGTTCGAGGGCGACGACGAGGCCGTGGCAGAGCTGCGCGACTGCAAGCAGTCCGAATGGCAGCGCGTGTACGCGGGCCTGAAGGCCAAGGCCGAGCAGAGGCGCAACCGCGCCGAGGTGGTGGCGGTGCTTGCCGACGCGGGCGTCGAGTTCGTCGACGAATGCCCCGAGGGCTTCGCCGCATGCCGCACGTTTTCCGACTACCGCCCCGACCTGGCGGCGCTGGACGCCTACGTGGCCGACAACGCGAGCGCGGGGCTCCTGGCCGAGGAGACGTCGTTCGGCGTGACCCTGCTGGCGCCGGTGGCCGAGGGGGCCGACGAGGCCGCACAGGCCGCAGCCCAGCGCAAGGCCGACTTCCAGGCCGCCTACGAGGACGGCGCGAAGGCCCGCCGCGAGTGGCTTGCCGCCCACGCGGGCGACCTCAAGTCGATGCGCCGCACGGCGCTGGCGCTGACCGCGTTCGCCATGGAGGCCGAGGCCGTGGAATCGTTCGAGGAGCTGCTGGGCCGACCCATCGACCGCACGCCCACCGAGCTGGCCGTGGCCATGGGCTGGCGGGCAGCGTGGAACATGAGCGGCTGGACGGCCTGGAGCCTCATGGAAGGCGGCAGCTCCGTGTACTTCAACCGAGCGACGGTCGAGAACGTGACCATCATCTACGAGGCCATGAAGGCCGACGGCTACGAGCCGAACGAGGCCGAGACGGAAACCTACGAGGCGTGCATGGCGCGCCTGGGAAGCGAGGAGTAAATGAGCGAAGCAGTTGAGGCCGAGATCATCGAGCCCGAGGAGGCGTCAGAGCTGACCGTGGCGTACTCCCCCGCCGTGATCGAGGCCAACTTCGACGCCCTGGAGGCGCACGTGCGCAGGCTGGTGGCCGACTACGAGGGCGCGACCTACGACATAGGCAAGGACGAGAACGTGAAGGCCGCCAAGCGCGACCGCGCCTACCTCAACGGCATCGCCAAGGAGATAGACGAGCGCCGCAAGGCCGTGAGCCGCGAGTACACGAAGCCCCTGGCCGCGTTCGAGGACAGGTGCAAGGCCGTGGCGGGCATCGCGAAGCAGGCAGCCGACGGCATCAAGGCGCAGCTGGACGAGGCCGAGGAGGAGCGCCAGCTGCGCGCGTACGCCAAGCTGCGGGAGCACTACGAGGAGTTCGCCGGGCTGCTGGCCCCCGTCGTGCCCTATGAGCGTTTCCACGAGAAGCAGTGGACCAACAAGACCTTCGGCGAGGTGAAGGCATTCAAGGCCCTGGAGGCCAAGGTGGAGCGCCTGGCCCAGGACTGGGAAACCCTCAAGGCGCAGTTCCAGGGCGAGCCGTTCTACGACGAGGCCGAGCGAGAGCTGTTCGCCACCCTGGACCTGGGCGCGGCCATAACGGCGGCGCACAAGGCCGAGGAGGAGCGCCGGCGCATCGCCGAGCTGAAGGCGGCCATGGAGCCGGAACCCGTGGAAGAGCCCGAACCCGAACCCGAAGCGGTGCCCGAGCCCGCGGAATGCCAGCCCGCAGAGTTCCCGCAGCCGCTTGAGCAGATGCCCGAGCCGCAGCCCGCGCCCATGCCCGCCCCGGTGCCGCCAGCGCCGCCCGCACCGGCACCCGTGGCCATGGCGGGCGACCCGTGGACGGTCGTGGTGCCGTGCGCCACGCGCGAGCAGATGCAGGGCGTCGCGGCGGCCCTCAAGGCGCAGGGCGTCGTGGGCACCATCATGCACGGCACGGTGGGCCAGGTTTACGAGCGGATGAACGGAGGCTACTAGCATGACCCAGGAACAGCAGTCCATCGACCTCATGGCGGCCGTTGCCCGCGTGCAGCGCGCCGTGGTGGTGCCCAAGGCCAAGTACAACGCTTTCGGCAAGTTCAGCTACCGCAGCTACGAGGACATAGTGGCCGCGCTGAAGGAGCCGTGCGCCAAGGAGGGCCTGGCGTTCTTCATGACCGACGAGCTGGTGCAGATAGGCGACCGCTACTACGTGAAGTCCACGGCGTGCGTGTTCCCCGCCGAGGGCGGCGAGGGCCTGCTGCAGGTGAGCGCCTACGCCCGCGAGGACGAGCACAAGAAGGGCTCGGACGATGCCCAGGTGACCGGCATGGCGTCGAGCTACGCCCGCAAGTACGCGCTGTGCGGCGCGTTCGCCATCGACGGGCAGAGCGATCCCGACGCCATGAAGGAGCAGCCCGCACCCGAGGAGAAGCAGCCGCCCGCAGACGGCCCCTTCACGGCCCACTGCCGCAGCTGCGGGGCGCGCTACCAGTTCGCCAGCATGCCGCAGTACATGGAGTTCGTGGCCAACAGCCCGTGCTGCCCGCGCCCCGACTGGCAGGTGGAGTAGATGCAGGCGCTCACCGAGGAGCTGGACGAGCTGACCGACAGGCTGGAGGCCGAGCTGAAGACCTGCAAGGAGTCGGGCTGCCAGTACGCCGAGAACGAGGCCGAGTACCGCAAGGCCCTGCGCATCGCCATCCTGAACGAGCGCCAGAAGGGCACGCCCGTCACCATCATCGGCGACGTGTGCCGGGGCCAGGAGCAGATAGCGGAGGCCAAGCGCCGCCGCGACTGCTCCGAGGCCATCTACAAGGCCTCGCAGGAGGCCATCAACGTAATCAAGCTGCGTATCCGCATAGTAGACGCGCAGATCACCCGCATCTGGAACAGCGGGGACGTAACCCAAGGAGGGTATCTATGAGCATCAACCGCGTGTGCATATCCGGCAACCTGACCCGCGACCCCGTGCTGCGCTCCACGTCTGGCGGCATGTCCGTGCTGTCCATGGGCGTGGCCGTCAACGACCGCCGCAAGAACCAGCAGACCGGGCAGTGGGAGGACTACCCGAACTTCGTGGACTGCACGCTGTTCGGCACCCGCGGCGAGAAGCTGGCGCAATACCTCGCCAAGGGCAGCAAGGTGGCCATCGAGGGCAAGCTGCGCTACCGCAGCTGGAACGACCAGCAGACCGGCCAGAAGCGCAGCGCGCTGGAGGTCGTGGTGGACGAGCTGGAGTTCATGAGCGGCCAGCAACAGCAGCAGGGCTACGCGCCGCAGCAGTACGCGCCCCAGGCGGCCCCGCAAGCGCCGCAGGCCCGCACGTACGGCCAGGGACGCCCCGCCCCGGCACCTGCGCCGCAGCAGCCCGCCTACGCGCCGCAGCCGGCCACTCAGCAGGCGTACGCGCCACAGCAGGCCATGCCGCAGCAGCAGGCCATGCCTGATCTGTACGACGAGGATATCCCGTTTTAGGGAAGGCGACGGCGACACTATGGGCATGGTTATACACGACGACTTCTGGGCGGCCGCGCAGGCCATGCCCGAGAAGCAGCGCGCGCCGTTCATCTACGCCATCGTCGAGTACCGGTTCACGGGCAAGGAGCCGCAGGGCAGCCCCGCGTGGCTGCCCACCTTCCTGGTGCTCAAGGGCAGGCTCGATATGGGCGACGAGAAGAGCGAGCGCGCAAGGAAGGCAGCAAACGCCCGATGGGGCAACAGGCCGGGGAACGGAGACGCGGCGGCTGATGCGGCGGCACGGGCACAGGACGATGCGCAAGCACGTGCGGGAGCATATGCGGATGCAGATGCAGTTGCATATGCGGATGCAGATGCGGATGCACATGCAGGCGCATCGAGTTGCGGCAATGCAGAGGTTGAGGTTGAGGTTGAGTATATAGATAACCCCTTAATCCCCTTTGACGAAATCGTGCATGCGCTCAACGAGGCAGCCGGCACCCGCTACCGCTCAAGCAGCGCCAAGACCCGCAGGCTGATACACGCCCGCTGGGCCGAGGGCTACCGCCTCCCCGACTTCCTGGCCGTCATCGACACGATGGCAGCCGAGTGGGCGGGCGACCCGAAGATGGCCAAGTACCTGCGCCCCTCCACGCTGTTCTCGCCGAAGTTCGAGGACTACGTGAACCGCGGCCCGAGGACCCGGAAGGAGGCCGACGGCTATGCCGAGTACGACTGAGTGCCCCCACTGCGGGGCGCAGCTGGAGGTCCGCTACGTGGTGCTGGCTGGCCGCCGCACCTTCTGCGGCTGGAAGCCGTGCGGCTGCCCGGGTGCCGTGGCGGAGCGCGACGAGCGTTCGCGCCTTGAGGCCAGGGCCAAGGCCGAGGAGGCCGCAGCCAAACGCCGCCGGGCCTACGAGCGGGCCGGAATCAAGCCACGCTTCATGACGGCCGCCTCCCCCATGGCCGAGGGCATTGCCGCGAAGGTTGAGCAAGGGCGCGGGGCGTACATCTGCGGCCCCGTGGGAACCGGCAAGACCCACCTGGCGAGCGCCGTGGCGCGGCTCCTGGTGGACGGCGGCACCAGCGTGAGGGTGACCGACATGCTGGGCGTGCTGGCCGCCATCAAGGGCACCTACGGCGGCGACGGCACCGAGGACGGCGTGCTGTCCAGGCTCTCCCGCGTGGGGTGCCTGGTGCTGGACGACCTGGGCAAGGAGTCCCCCACCGACTGGACGCTGGGGCAGGTGTTCCGCGTCGTGAACGACAGGTACGAGAACATGAGGCCCGTGGTCGTGACCACGCAGTACGGCAAGGGCGACCTCATACGCCGCCTGGCCAAGAACGGCGACGAGGAGACGGCGGTGGCCATCGTGAGCCGCCTGTCGGAGATGTGCGACAAGTACGAGCTGCAAGGTAAGGACAGGAGGCTATCGAATGGCAAACGTTGACACGCTGCCCGAGATCCTGCGCCCCCTCATGGAGGGGCCGAGCATCGAGACGCCCAGGTGCGCCGTGTGCGGCGCGCCGTGGCCGCTCAACCGCCACCACATCGTGAGGCGCGGGGCGGGCAAGCTGTTCCGCGACGGGCGCGAGGTTCCCAAGCCCACGGTGATGCTGTGCGGCAGCGGCAACGGCAGCGGCTGTCACGGGCTGGCGCACGCCAACCGGCTGCACTTCCGCTGGGTCAGGGCCGAACAGAGGTTCAACCGCCCCGCCCCGCCGGGCTCGGGGCACTGGGAGTACCTGCTGCTGCCCGAGCCGACGAAGTACGCCGACGCGCTGGCCATGGACGGCTGGAGGCGGCTGCCGAGGGGCAGGCGGTGCATGTGAGCGGGTACGAGCCTGAAAGCGGGTGGAACCTCCCGCCCGGGTGCTTCGAGTCAGACCCCAGGGCACCGTGGAACCGGCCCGACCCGTGGGAGGGCCGCACGTGCCGGGAGTGCCGCTTCTGCGGCCGCGTGCAGGGCGCTGGCGGCGAGGCCGTGTGCGCCTGCGATGCCATGACCGGCGGCGGCCCCGACGTGGAGGCGGTAGACGAGACAAGCGAGGCATGCGAGTGCTTCGAGTTCGAATAGGAGACGAAACGATGAAGAAGATCTACGCGGTGGCCACGGAGAGCGACGTGGTGCTGGCGTTCGAGAGCAGATCGGACGCAGACGAGTACGCAGGCGAGCACGACGGCATGGCGGTGTTGCCGGTGCCGTGCGTGGGGGCCTACGAGTACCCGAGCGAGCACTCGGCGACCGACTGGGACCGAATCGCCGACGCTCTGCCGAAGGGAGGCGAACAGGCATGAGGCTGTACATGTGCGCATGCGAACGCTGCGGCAAGGAGGTGCCGGCGACCCTGGCGGGTTACGCCAAGATGGTGCTGAGAAACAGCACGCGAATCGACGGCAAGGCAAGGGCCTTGTGCCCGGAGTGCGCCGAGAGCCTGCGGGCGTGGTTCCTCGCAGGCGCGGTGAAGCCGGAAGGAAGGGAGTAGCCATGGGAATCATCTGCGATACCTGCGGGCGCGATATCGACGCCCTGGGGCAGGACAACATGGGCGTAGACGCGCCGCTGTGCGAGGACTGCTGGAACGGTCAGAAGCGCCTCGCGGTGCAGGACCGCCACCTGCAGAACCTCCACCGAGAGAACGAGCGCCTGCGAAGCGAGAACAAGGCGCTGGCCGACAACCTCGCCGAGGTGGGGCGCAAGCTCGCCGATGCCAGGCAGAGGCTGCGCAGCGACGGGCCGGCGGACTGCAAGCGGCTGCGCCGCGAGGTCGAGACGGCCTACGAGGTGAGCCGCGAGCGCGCCCTGGCGCTCACGAAGCTGGACGAGTGCGAGTTGTGGCTGGGGCGCTGCGAGCTGAGGGTGACAGCGTCACCGACGCTCAAGGGCGCGGCCCAGGACGCCGCCATGCCTTGCCTCAAGGCCGAAGAGGCGCGCGGTTTCGCGATGCCCGACGTGAACGTGGAGGTGAAGGCCGAGGTAACGGCCGAGGAGCTGGCCAAGAGCCTGCGCGAGGCCATGAAGCCGGCCATGCGGATGGCGGTGGAGTAGCCATGGAACAGCAGACCGAGAAGCCGAAGCGCCGACCCAGTATCGAGGTGCGCTGCCCGAAGTGCGGCATGCGCGAGATCTGGCACCACCTGCCCAAGGGCGGCGACCGCTGCCGCTGGTGCGGTCACCTGTTCGAGGACTTCACCTACCGCAAGGTCGGGCCGGGAGCGAAAGAGGACGCGCGATGAAGAACTGGGAGCGGTACTTCGGCACGCCAGAGGCCGCGATGCGCATGGAGGTGCGCATGATGCGCGACGGACGGCGGTTCCGCATCGCGGTGAGCGAGTGCAATCCCTTCACCTCATGCGCGTTCGAATCGCGCTGGGTGCGGAACTTCGCCTCGTGGGGCGAGTACCAGGACTGGCTCAATGCCGAATACGACGACGGGACCATCAAATGGGAGGAGGACGCTCGATGACGAACTGGGAGCATTTCTTCGGCACGCCGGAGAGGGCCGCGCTGATGGACGTGGAGTTCTACGCCATCCCGGCGATGGTCGCCGTGAAGCGCGAGGAGAAGGCAGGCGACGCCGCCACGCTCAGGCTCGTGGCCCGCTTCGACTCGCGCGAGGAGTACCTGGAATGGCTCAAGACCGAGCGGTGCGGCGAATGAACCGCCCAGGGTGCAACTGGGGGTGCCTGCTCGCGATGGCCGCGATCATCGCCATAGACGCGGCGGCCATCTACGCCATAAGGGCGCTGGTGCTCGGGCTCATGGCCATGGCCGTGGCCGCGTGCTAGGGACAACCGAATACGGAAACAGGCAGAGGGCCGTCCTTCGGGGCGGCCTTTTCCGTGCCCGGCGACACGCTTGCGACCATATGGGCCGAGAGATAAGGGAAGGAGGCCGCAGGTGCCCAAGAAGGACAAGCCGCTCACGGCGAAGCAGGAAGCGTTCGCCCGCGAGATGGCCAAGCCCCGCGCCAAGCAGCAGGACGCGTACCGCGCGGCCTACGACTGCAAGCGCATGAACTACAACTCGATAAGCTGCGCCGCCTCCAAGCTGATGCGCGACCCACGAATCGCGCACAGAATCCAGGAAATCCGCGACGCGGCCGCCAAGGACTGCCGCTGGGAGCTGCAGGACGCGGCCGCCCCGCTGTTCGAGGTGCTGGACGGCGCGCTGCCCATCTTCCGCCGCCAGGCGGCCGAGGGCAGCATCAACGGCGATGCGCGCCTGGCCATAACCGAGAGCGTGAAGCTGCTCAACGACATGTTCGGCGTGGACGGCGCGAAGGCCGCCATGGCGGAGGCGGGGGTGACTATCGTTGACGACCTCGGTTAGGCTCTCGGACGTCGTGGCCTCCGTGTTCGCCGGCGTGTGGCGCTCCATCAAGGCGCACGAGTTCACGCACTACTGGTTCAAGGGCGGGCGCAACTCCACCAAGTCGTCGTTCATATCCATCGCCATCGTGCTGCTGATCATGCTCAACCCGGAGGCCAACGCCGTCGTGCTGCGCAAGGTCGGCAACACGCTGCGCACGTCCGTGTACGAGCAGATAGGCTGGGCGTGCGACGTGCTGGGCGTGGCGCACCTGTTCGACTTCGGCCTGTCCCCCATGGAGGTGACGTACCGCCCCACCGGGCAGGTCATACGCTTTGTGGGATGCGACAAGCCGAAGAAGCTGAAGTCCGCGAAGTTCCGCACCGGCTACTGCGCCGTGGTGTGGTTCGAGGAGGTAGACGAGTTCGACGGCATGGACGAGGTGCGCAGCGTGCTGGCCACGTTCCTGCGCGGCGGCGACATGTTCTGGGTGTTCTACAGCTACAACCCTCCCCGCTCGGCTCGCAACTGGGTGAACAAGGAGGCGCGCGACCTGGAGGCCCACCCGGGCGAGGACGGGCGCTTCATATGCCACACCACGTACCTGGACGTCATAGACGAGCACCCCGAGTGGATAAGCGCCGCGGCGCTGGCGGAGGCAGAGCGCAGCCGCCGCAAGACCCCCGACTCCTACCGCTGGCAATGGCTCGGCGAGGTGACGGGCACCGGCTCCGAGGTGTTCCCCGACAAGCTGCTGGAAATCCGGCCCATAACGGACGAGGAGCGCGAGGCCATCGCCCTGCGCTCGTTCGGCGTGGACGCGGGCAGCGTGCACCCGTGGGTGTTCATGGAGGTGGGATACGACGAGAACGAGCGCGTGCTGTACCTGCTGGACGAGGAGAGCCGCCAGGGCGTGGACGCCGTCGACCCGAAGACCGCCGAGCTGGTGGCCTCGAAGCTGGAGGAAGCCGGCGACCCCGCCGCAGACGTGTGGTGCGACAGCGCGGCGCGCGGCATGATCCTCTACTACCAGGAGCAGGGCATCAGCGCCCAGAAGGCGTTCAAGCAGGGCCTGAACGCGCCCAAGAGCCGCATCAGGTGGATGCAGAACATCACGCGCATAGTCATCGACCCCGACCGCTGCCCGCTCGCCGCCAAGGAGTTCCCCGAGTTCGAGTACGTGTCGAACGGGCAGGGCGACATAACCGAGACACTGCCGAAGGTGAACGACGACGCGATAGACGCGGCGGGCTACGCCGCAGGACTGTGGATAAGGAGCAACCTCTGATGGAGAAGCGAGGCAACACGGGCTACGCCGAGGCGTGGCTGCGCCGCATGGGATACCAGCCAGACACCCGCATGCAGGGCATGGTGGGCGTCTGGTTCGGCTGGTTCGCGGCGAACAACGGCTGGTACCACTACAGCGAGCGGCGCGGCTTCCGCGTGTACAAGCGCGAGCGCGCCAGCCTGCACCCGGCGGCGCTCGTGGCCGACGAGTGGGCCAGCCTGCTCATGAACGAGAGCACGATCATCTCCAGCACGAGCGACGAGCGCCGCGCCTGGATGGCGCGCTACTTCGCCAACCCCACGGCGACGGGCGGCGTCGGCGACGAGGGGCACGAGGACGGCCAGGCCGCGCCGCAGCCGGCAGAGGACGGCGACGCGCCCACATCGTTCGCCATGGACAACGCCGACTTCATAGCCCGCGCGTTCGCCATGGGCACGGGCGCGTGGGTCATCGAGCCGCGAGGCGTGACCGACAGCGCCTACACGCCCGACGCCGAGCTGCGCATCGTGCGCTACGACGCCACGCAGATAATCCCGCTCACGTGGAGCGCCGACGACTGCACGCAGTGCGCGTTCGTGGGCCGCGTGGAGGTCGCCGGGCGCGACTACGACCAGTGCCAGGCGCACGTGCTCAAGGGCGGCACCTACCACATCCTCACGCAGCTGTTCGACACCCGCACGCACAAGCAGGTGGCGGTCGAGGGCATCAGCGCCGACATGGACACGCGATGCACCCGCCCGCTTTTCGCGCTCGTGCGCCCCGCCGTGTCGAACCGCTTCTACGACTACTGCGCGATGGGCGCGAGCGTGTACTGCAACGCCGTGGGGGCCATGAAGGTGGTCGACGAGGCCGCCACCTCCCTGCTCGACCACATTCGCGTGGGCCGCCCGCGCACGTTCGTGGACAAGACCCTCATAGAGGCCAAGACCGACAAGGGGCCGGACGGCAGCCTCACGAAGACCTACTACGCCTTCGGCGAGGCCGACGACACCATCTTCAGCATGAACCCCGGCGACGAGGGGTCGGCCAAGATTCAGACCGTTCAGAGCGACCTCAAGGCCGACGAGAACGCCAGCGCCATCAACACGGGCCTGCGCCTGCTGTCGGTGGCGTGCGGCTTCGGCAACGGCTACTTCTCCTGGGAGTCGCACACGGGCCTGAAGACCGCTAAAGAGGTGGCGGCCGACAACTCGCAGCTGATGCGATCCATCCACCGGCACGAGAACGCCCTGCGCAAGTCCATCGTGCGCCTCGTGAACGGCATGGCCGACGCGTGCCGCAGCATCAAGGGCGAGGCCGTGCCCTACGGCGACGTCACCGTGGACTTCGACGACTCCATCATCAGCGACACGCAGAGCGCGCGCGAGATGGCCATGAGCGAGGTCGGCGCGGGCATCATGGCCCCGTGGGAGTACCGCCGCCGCTTCTACGGCGAGACCAGCAACGAGGCCAAGGCCAACGTGCCCGAGCAGCAGGGCGGCGCGTTCGACATGCTGGGCGACGGGCTCGCCTGATGCTGGGGCCGGACTACATAGAGCACTTCACCGACGCAGCGCAGGGGGCCATGGACGAATACGCCCTGCGCCTGGTGTGCATCTACGCCGCGCTCATAGGCTCCATCGACTTCGAGGGCGACAGCGCCTACTCGCAGGCCGCCCGCAAGGCGGCGCTTGCCGCCAAGGACGTGCAGAAGGCCATGAACGAGGAGGGCCGCAGAGCCGCGCGCGAGGCTGCCAAGGCTGCGGCCGAGGCCGTGGCCAAGAGCGCCGAGGCCGACCTGGCCACGCTGGGCACGGCCATGGGCGCGCTGTCCAAGACGATGCAGTGGAGGCTGCACAACTCAGCGCGAGCCACGGCGGCGGGAGTGCAGGACGTCGTGAGCCGCGACAACCTGAAGATGCCCGCCAACGTGCAGCGCGCCTACCTCGAAGTCGTGGCGCAGGCCGTGGCTCGGGTGAACTCGGGCATGGCGGGCTACGAGCAGGCGACCCGCGACGCCGTGCTGAAGCTGGCGCGGCGCGGCGTGTCCGTGGTGGACTACAAGAGCGGGGCGTGGGCACAGGCGGACGTGGCCATGCGCCGCCACATTCGCACGCAGGCGGTGCAGGCGGGCAGCCGCAACACGCTGGACCTCATGGAGGAGATCGGGCACGACCTCGTGCAGACCTCCTCGCACGGCGGGGCGCGCCCGAGCCACGCCAAGTGGCAGGGCCGCGTGTTCAGCCTGTCGGGCAAGTCCAAGAAGTACCCGCCCTTCAGCCGGACCGGGTACGGCGCAGTGGACGGCCTGTGCGGCGCGAACTGCAAGCACGACTTCGGCATCTACGTGGAGGGCCAGCCGCTGCGCTACGAGCGCGACCCCGACGGCGGCGACGAGAAGCGCGAGGAGCGATACCAGGCAGAGCAGAAGCAGCGCGAGCTTGAGCGCGGCATACGCGCCGCCAAGCGCGAGGCAACGGCCCTGGAGGCCGCCGGGTTCGACAACACCAAGGAGCGCCTGCGCCTGGGCAAGCTGCAGAAGCGCCAGCGCGAGCACATAGCCGCCCATCCCTACCTGTCCCGCGAGCGCACGCGCGAGGCCGCCGTGGAATCGAAGGAGCGCATCTACCCGCTTGCCACGGACAAGACCTGGGTGCGCGAGAAGTTCATGCCGGGCAAGGGCGCGGGCACCGCCGCAGACGTGAGCCGCCGCGCCGTGAACGGCAGGGCCTACCACGACAAGGTGGCGTCCCTTCCCATCCCGAAGCGCGCAAGCGAGGCCGTGTACGCCGAGAGCCGCCGCATCCTGCGCGACCGCGACGGCACGGGCTACGAACGCATGTCCGTCGTGTCGTGGAAGAAGGGCGAGCGCGTCACCGATACCTTCGGGCACGGCCTGAAGAGCCAGGCGTGCGGCCTGACCGCCAAGCAGGTGGAGGCGTGCAGGCGCACCGAGGGCGGCGTGGTGCTGATCCACAACCACCCCATGAGCTCGCCGCCGTCGTGGACCGACATTCGAACGGTGGCGGAAAACGACTGGGTGCGCAGCTCGGTGGTGGCGTGCCACGATGGTACAATCTACGAAATCAAGGTGAACGACCCCGGCGTGGTGAAGGCGTACGAGAGAATACGCCAGCAGATGAAGGCGCTTTACCCGAACGCGGGCGGCGCTGCCATCGACCACTACACGACGGAAATGCTCTACAAGCAGAACGAGGAGGCGAAATGGTTCAGGCTGACAAAAAAGAAGTGACCCCCGAGGACTGGGTTCTAGTCATCGACGACCACGTGCCCGAGTTGAGCGAGGACGAGAAGCTGAGCGAAAAAGAACGCGAGGAACTTTTCGCCAAGTGCCGCAAGGTTCTGCGCGACGAGGGCCTGATGCACTAGGCATCACCGACAACCGAACAGCGACACGGCATCAAGGCCGCCCACGAACGGGCGGCCTTTTCTTTTGCCTGGCGACACCTCGGGGAAGATGCGGTCACGCGATGGGGCGGCGACAACGGCCCCGCACGCGACCACGGCGACAACGGTGGGCCATCCAAGCGCGCAGGGAAGCGCGACAACCAAACACGGAAGGAGCAAGCGATGGCTGAAGACAACAAGCCCAAGGGAAACGAGGGCGGCGAAGGCCAGGGCACCGAGCCCCAGAAGGAGGTCGTGTCCTACGCGAAGTACAAGCGCGAGACCGACGAGTACCAGGAGCAGGTGAAGGCCCTCAAGGCCGAACTGGAGCAGCGCGACAAGCAGATCGAGGAGTTCACCTCCAAGGCGGGCAACGCCGAGGAGCTGCAGGCCGCGCTCGACAAGGCCAAGGCCGACAACGAGGCGTACAAGGCCGACGCCGAGAAGCGCGAAGCCGACATGCGCCGCGACTTCGCCATCGACACCAAGCTGGCGCAGATGGGGGTGCGCAACGCCAAGGCGGCGCGCGCGATCATCCCAAACATCGCCGACGCGAAGCTGGACGAGCAGGGCAACCTCACGGGCATCGACTTCGAGGCCCTGAAGAAGGACAACGCCTACATGTTCACCGACCAGCCCCGCGAGAGCGCGGGCGGCGACCCCAAGGGTGGCGCAGGCTCCGACGGCCTGGCCGACTTCCGCGCAGCTTTCGGACTCACCGACGAATCTTCAAAGGAGTAAATCATGCCAAACAGCATCGAACTGCCTAAGGGCTACGAGAACGTGCTCATGGAGGCGTACCGCAAGGAATCCCTGACCGCCGTGCTGGAGAGTGCCGCGCCGCAGGGCAACATCGCGCAGATGGAGCAGCTGGGCGAGTTCTACTACCCCGTCTACTCCATGGGCGGCCTGGGCGACGTGCAGGCCAACGGGCGACTGCCGCAGAACAGCGGCGCGTCCCTGACTTGGAAGCCCATCAGCGCCAACTACGACCGCGGCACCATCCTGGAAATCGACCAAAAAGTGGACGCCCAGTCCTTCAACCTGGCGTTCGGCAACGCCGCCGCGCACTTCAACCGCACCAAGGTGGTGCCCGAGGGAGACGCGTTCGTGTTCTCCACGCTGTGCGCAGGCACCGGCATCACCAAGGAGCAGAAGACCTACGCCGACGGCGCGGACATGCTCAAGGGCCTGAACGCCGCCATGTGCGACATGGACGAGAAAGAGGTGCCGGAAGAGGGCCGCGTGCTGTTCATCACCCCCACCCTGCTGGGTATGGTGAAGGACCTGGACACCACCAAGTCCCGCGAGGCGCTGGACGGCTTCTCCTCCATCGTGAAGGTGCCGCAGTCCCGCTTCTACAGCGCCATCGACCTCTTGGACGGCACCACCAAGGACGAGGAGATCGGCCACTACAAGAAGGGCACCGGCGCGGTGGACATGAACTTCCTCATCGTCCACAAGGACGCCGTGGTGCTGCGCTGGAACTTCGCGCACGGCAAGGTCATCGACGCCGAAGACAACCAGCAGGGCTTCGGCCACCTGTTCAAGTACCGCAAGTACGGCGTGTGCGGCGTGCGCGAGAACCTGGCGCACTACATCACCGCAGGCATGAAGGCCGCGTAGGAAGGAGGCGCGACATGCGCACCGTTGGACTGGCCTTCGAGAAGAAGGCCCCGAAGAAGGCCAAGCCCGCCAAGGGCAAGGCGGAAAAGCCCGAGGCGAAGGCCGCAGACGAGCAGCCCGCCAAGGGCAAGGCGGAAAAGCCCGAGGCGGCCGAGGACGATGGAAACTAGAGCCCCGACCCACGAGGACTACCTGGCAGCCGGGCGCGGGGAGCTGTCCGCCGAGGAGTTCAAGGCGGCGCTCCCCCACACCACGGCAGCCGTGCGCGACCTGATCTTCCCCAACGAGCCGGACGGCTCCGAGGAGTGGGCGCGCGCGGTCATGGCGGCCTGCGAGGTCGACGCCGCGTACGGATGCACGGGCGGCATCATGGAGGGCGGCGGCTTCACCGTCGGCTCGTTCTCGTGGAACCCCGGTACCGAAGGGGCCAGCACCTACCGCAGCGACATGGAGGCCGCCGTCCGCCGCGAGCTGCTTGGAACGCCGCTGCTCTACGCGGGCATCGGGGGTACCAGATGATGCGGGTGCCGCGCTCGGCGCGGCCCTCCACCATGTCCGTCAAGGTGCCCAGGGAGGGCGGCTACGGCGGCGAGTTCGAGCAGCCCGTCGAGGTGCGCCGCGTGCGCTTCGAGCCCGTCTCGGCGTGGCTCGTCCGCGAATACGCCCTGGGCGACGGGGCGCAGGGCCTCGTGATAGCCGACGGCGTGGACAGCCCGGGCATGTTCGACGTGCCCGTGGGCAGCCGCGTGAGCATCGACGGGGGCGAGTGGATGAACGTGGCGAGGTGCACGCCCCGCCGCGCGTTCGGCACGCGCCCCCACCACTGGGAACTGGAGGTGAGGTAGATGCCGGCTGCCGTGACTGTCGACCTGACCAAGCTCATGAAGCGTTTCAGCGCGAAGGAGCTGGAGGCAAAGCAGGTGAAGTTCGCCATGAGCGTGGCCGAGGACATGAACGCGTACACGCCCGAGGACACCCAGCACCTGCACAAGACCATGCAGACGGCCTCCGACTTCAGGCAGGGCCTCGTCATATGGGACGCAGACTACGCCGCCGCCGTGCGAGAGCTGCCCGACAGCTCCATCAAGCACGGCAAGAACCCGAGGGCGCGTGCAGACTGGCCGAAGGCCGCGAAGGACGCGCACGGCGAGGACTGGAAGCGCCTGGCGGTCGACCTCCTGACCGAGGAGGCGTGATATGGCGCCCGACGTGATGGAGGCGGCGAAGGCCGCCATAGAGGCCCTGGGCTACGGCCCGGTGCTCCTCACCCGCCTGGCCGCCTCGCGCGGCCACGACGACGCGGTGGTGCTGCGGCCCATGCCCACGGCCGACGTGGTGCGCCACATGGACGGCGCCCGCCGCGTGGGCTACGTGCTCCAGGTCATCGTGAAGGCGACCTCGGAGATCAAGGCCATGACCGACGCCTACGACCTGGCCGACGCGCTGGACGGGGCCGACCTGTCCTCTCCCACGGGCTCCTACGGGTTCACGAGCGCGGCGCTGTACACCGAGCCGCAGGAGATAACGCCCCCCGAAGGCGGGCCGTACCTGTGGGAGTTCCGAATCAAAGCGATCATAACCATAGAGAAGGGATAACGATGGCAAAGAACCAAGACCTCGGCTTCGCGCCAAACTACATGAGCGCGCTGGAGATCGACATCACGCCCGAGGCGGCGACCCCCACGTGGGCCATCTTCTCGCGCGGCATCACCGAGATCAAGCCGACCACGAACGAGACCACCGACACCAAGGACTACTACGACGGCTACGGCACGCCCACCGACGAGGTGAAGAGCGTGCAGCCGCAGTACGAGGTCACGGGCGACCGCTGCTACGGCGACCCCGCGCAGGACTACGTGTCCAGCCTGGCGCTGGAGACCGGCGACGGGCGCAAAGGCCACTTCCGCCACACCGACCCCAACGGCGACGTGGTGGAGGGCGACTGCACCTACCTGGGCCTGACCGTCGGCTCGCAGCAGGGCGCGGCGTCCGACCCCGGCGCGTTCTCCTGCACAATCTCGGGCGCTGGCGCTATGCGCTACATCCCCGCCAACAAGCTCAAGCAGCCCACGGGCGTCACCTGCACCGCGCCGACCGGCCCGGCCGTGGGCAAGTCCATGAAGCTCGCGCCGACCGTCACGCCCGCCGAGGCGAACGCCAAGTGCTTCTTCGCATCGGGCAACACCGACGTGGCCACCGTCGACAGCGACGGCAACGTGACGGGCGTGGCCGCAGGCGAGGCGGTCATCACCGTGCGCTGCGCGTCCAAGCCGAGCATCTGCACGCAGGTGAAGGTCACCGTGGCGGCGAAGTAGCCGCAGGCGACACCAGACATAACCTCCTGGACATGGGGGCGCGGGCTAGTGAGCGGCCCGCGCCCCTTTTCTATGCCCGACGCTCACCGCTCACGAAAGGGGCAGCAAATGGAACTTCTGAAAAACATCCGCGCGTACGAGGACGTGTTCTTCGAGGACCCCGAGGAGAACCCCGACACGCCGCGCTTCCGCGTGTGGTTCGACGACAAGCACATCGAGGAGTACCTGGCCAAGGTCGGCAACGCCATCGACCGCGCGCAGGCCAACGAGCAGATGGCCCGCGAGGCCGACACCCCCGAGAAGGCGGCCGAGGCCAACGCCGCGCAGGCCCGCCTCATGAAGCGCACCATCTCGGCGTTCATCGGCACCGAGGGCTGGGAGCAGCTGCTCGCTTGGATGGGCGGCGACGAGGGCCCCATCGCGCCCGAGGAGAACATCCGCATCCTGGGCGAGGTCTTCGCCACGTTCCTCAACATGTTGGCGCGCCACGCGACCAGCGAGCAGCTGATGGCGTGCGGCCTTGCATACAGCGAGCGCGCCGATCAGGTCCAGGCGCTCAACCGCGCCCAGCGCCGCGCCAAGGCCGAGCGCAAGAAGAAGGGCGGCAAGTAATGCTGCCAGCCGCGCTCACGGCCGAGCGGGTGCGGCTGCCCGATGGCACGAGCGCCACGCGCTACCCGTGGAACGGCGAGGAGGTGCTGGTGCGCGACGACGCGCTCACGATCATCCGCGTCATCGAGGTGCTGACCGACGAGGGCAAGTCCGACGACCAGCGCCGGGACGAGTTCCTGGCGCTGTTCTTCGTGGACTGGGCGGACGCGTGGTGCGCATGCGACTACGACGCCGCCGAGTTCGTGCGGATGCGCGACGCGGCGGTATGGGACATGTGCGGACTCGACCTGAGCGGCGACCGCCCGCACGAGACCCCGCTGTGGGACTTGGAGGAGGACGCGGCGCGCATACGCACCAGCTTCCGCCAGGCCTACGGCATCGAGTGGGACGAGGTGCGCGGTCGCATCAGCTTCGCCGAGTTCGTGGCACTTGTGGGCGGCTGCCCGCAGGACACGCCGCTCGGCGCGGCCGTCCACTACCGCAACCCGGCGACCAAGCCGAAGCCAACCAAATACAACAGGCAGGAGGTCGAGGCCTGGAACGCCGCCCACAAGGCGTTCGAACTCGGCAAAGGCCGCAGCTCACACGGCTCTGAGGAAGGAAGCGACGCGGCGATGCGCGATGTGTTCGCCGCGCTCAAGAGAGCGACGAGGTGAGCATGGACGGCAACGTCATCATCAAAGCGGTGCTCGACACCGTTGACGTATCCAAGAACATCAAGGCCCTGGAGCGCGACCTCCAGGGTATCTCCTGGAAGAACATAACCGAGGGCGACGAGAAGGCCGCGAAGCTGTCGTCCTCGTTCAAGAAGGCCGGCACGGCCGCCACGGTGACGCTGACCGCGCCCGTGGTGGCCGCCGGCAAGGCCGTATTCGGCGTGGCCAGCGACTACGAGCAGGCCAACGCCCGTATAGCCGCCGCGTTCGGCGTGTCCGGCGAGGAGGCCGAGCGTTTCAGCGGCATAGGCAAGCGCATATACGAGGGTGGCTGGGGCCAGTCCCTGGACGAGGTCAACGATGCGCTGATCCAGTGCAAGTCCACCCTTCGCGACGTGTCCGACGAGGACCTGCAGACCGTCACCACCAACGCACTCATGCTGTCGGACACCTTCGGCGCAGACGTGAACGAGTCCATACGCGGCACCAACGCCCTCATGGAGGGCTTCGGGCTGTCCGCCACCGAGGCCAGCGACCTGCTGACGGCGGGCATGCAGCGCGGCCTGAACTACACCGACGAGCTGGGCGACAACCTGAGCGAATACTCCGTGCGATGGGGCGAGGCGGGAATGAGCGCCAGCGAGTACTTCTCGCTGCTAGAAGCGGGCACGTCCAACGGCGCGTACAACCTGGACAAGGTGGGCGACTACCTCAACGAGTTCCTGACGGCGCTGTCCGACGGCCGCATGGAGGAATCCATCGGTTCGTTCAGCGAGGGCACGCAGGAGGTCTTCGAGAACTTCAAGAACGGCAGCGCCACCGCCGAGGACATGCTGCAGGCGGTACTGGGCGACCTCACGCAGATGCCAAACGAGTACGACAAGGCCGCGCTGGCCTCCACCCTGTGGTCCTCGCTGGGCGAGGACAATGCCATGGGCATGATCGAGTCCCTGGCGGGCGTGCAGGACAGCTTCGGCGACGTGGCGGGCGCTGCGCAGCAGGCCCAGGAGGCCGCCTCCGACAGCTTCGCCGTGAAATCGCAGGAGGCCATGCGCGAGCTGCAGGGCTCCATCGAGCCGCTTGGCGAGCCGCTGCTCAACATCGCCACCAACGTGGCGGGCGTCGTCAAGTCGTTCTCCGAGTGGTTCGCCGGCATCGGCGAGGGCGGCCAGACCGCCGTGCTGGCGATCGCCACGATAGCGGCCGCCATAGGCCCCGTGCTGTCGACGGTCGGCACCGTCGTGGACACCGTGCCGAAAATCGGAGCGGCCTTCCAGGTGGTCGGCAAGCTGGGCACCGGCGCGCTGGGGCTCATAGCCGCGCACCCCGTGATAGCGGCCATAGCGGCCATCATCGCCGCCGTGGTGCTGCTGTGGAACAACTGCGAGGAGTTCCGCGACGCGGTGACCGCCGTGTGGGATGCCGTGTGCGCCGCGTTCGAGGTGGCCACCCAAGTGGCGGGCGACGTGGCCCAAAGCGTCGGCGAGTTCTTCTCGCAGCTCGGCGAGACGCTGGGCGGCGTGTGGGACGGCATCTGCTCCACGGTGCAGGGGGCCATCGACGCCATAGCCGGGTTCTTCCAAGGCCTGGCCGGCGCCGCCTCGTCCATCTGGAACGGCATCTGCAACGTGGTGCAGGTCGCCGTGATGCTGCTGGGCGAGATTCTGAACCTGGCCATCGAGACGCTGCTCATACCCTGGAACTTCATCTGGGAGAACTTCGGCGAGCAGCTGACGGCGGCATGGGACGCAATCTGCAGCGCGGTGGGAAGCTACATCGACGCGGTGAGCCAGGTCATCACCGACGTGGTGACGGCGCTCTCCGAATGGTGGGGCGCGACGTGGGAAGGCATCAGCGGCACCGCCAGCGCCATATGGGAGGCCATCTACGGCGCGGTGAGCGCATACATCCAGTACGTTAGCGACGTGATTGGCGCAGCCCTTTGGGTCATCCAGGGCGTGTGGGACACGGTGTGGGGCGCGGTGAGCTCCACCGCCTCCAGCATATGGGACGCCATCAGCTCGGCGATAGGCGCGGCCATCAATGCCATCAGCTCCACCATATCGGCGGTGCTGTCGGCAATTCAGGCGGTGTGGGACTCCATATGGGGTGCCGTGAGCAGCACGGCGTCGAGCGTGTGGGGCGGCATCAGCTCCACCATATCCAGCATCGTGAACGGCATCCGCGACACGATCTCCAGCGTGTTCAACGCCGCCAAGGACACCGTGAGCAGCGTGTGGAACTCAATCAAGAGCGCCATCGAGACGCCGATACAGAACGCCCGCGACACCGTGCGCAACGTCATCGACTCCATCAAGGGGTTCTTCAACTTCTCGTGGTCGCTGCCCCACCTGAAGCTGCCGCACCTGTCCATCTCCGGCAGCTTCAGCATCTACCCGCCGAGCGTGCCGCATTTCGGCGTCGACTGGTACGCCAAGGGCGGCGTGTTCAACGGCCCCAGCGTCATCGGCGTCGGCGAGGCGGGCCCCGAGGGCGTGGTGCCGTTCAACGAGCGCGGCGCGCGCCCGCTGGCCGAGGGCATCGCCAAGCTGCTCGACGGCAAGGGCGGCGCGGCCCATGGCGACACGAACGTGACAATCAACCTGTACGCGACCGTGCGGGAGGAGGCCGACATCGAGAAAATCTCCCGCCAGATAGCCAAGGAAATCAAACGGCAGGAGTGCTTCGCATGATATACAACGGCTTCGACTTCGCGCCGTGGTTCGACACCCGGCTCGTGACCCGCTCGCTGCTGCCCGAGTACGAAATCGCCACGCGCGACGTGCCCGGGCAGCCCGGCTCGCGCTTCATGCGCGCAGAGCTGAAACCCCTGACGATAGACGTGGCGGCGGCCTGGAGGGCACGCCCCGCCGACGACATGGCGGCCCTTCGCCGCCTCATGGCCTCGCGCCTGCTGTGCCTCAAGGAGGCCGAGCTGTGGCTGGACGACGAGAGGCACCTGGGCCTGCGCTACATGGCCGTGCTGACCTCGCCGGGCGCGCTCGACACGTTGTGGCACACCGGCGAGGCCACGCTGACGTTCACGGCATACGACCCCGTGGCCTACGGGGCCGAGGGGCGCGCAACCGTGTCGGGCACCTCGGGCGTGCAGGTGGGCGGGACGTTCCGCACCTACCCCACCGTGACCGTCAGGCCCGGCGGCAGCACGTCGGCGCTGCGGCTGACGAACATGGGCACGGGCGAGTTCGTGCAGATCGACAAGGCGGTGACGGCATCGAGCGCGGTGGTCATCGACATGGCCGCCCCGCAGGCCACGGTGGACGGCAGCCCCGCGCCCGTGACCTTCGAGAGTGACTTCTTCCCGCTGGAGCCGGGGGCCAACAGCCTCAAGCTGTCCAGCGGCACCGCGACGGTACAGTGGACGGAAAGGTACGTGGGCTGATGATTCTGTGGGCATGCGACCGCTGGGAGGCGTACAAGGGACCCATCAAGACGCTGTTCGAGTGCGAGGACACGCGCGAGGTCAACGGCGAGAACGCCCTGAGCATCACAACGCTGGCGCGTCTGGACAAGGGCGACCGCCTGGTGTGGCGCGACCTCAAGGGCCGCTGGCACGAGAACATCGTGGACGGCGTGGAGGAGGAGCGCGCGAGCGCGGGCATCCTCTACACGTACTACTGCCCGACCTCGGCGCAAATCGAGCTCCTGGGCGACTACCTGGAGGACAAGCGCCCCTACGACGTGAGCGCCTACGCCGCGCTGGCCTCGGCGCTGTCCTCCTCGCGCTGGCAGGTCGGAACCGTGGCCGACCTCGGGCAGGCCGGCACGAACTTCTACCACACCAACGCATGGGCGGCCATCCACGACGTGGCAGACACTTGGGGCGGCGAGCTGTCGTTCGAAATCCAGGTGAGCGGCACCAAGGTGACCGCACGCCGCGTGTGCATGGCCAAGCAGGTCGGCGAGGACAACGGCAAGCGTTTCACCTACGCCAAGGACCTCGTGAGCGTCAAGCGCAGCGTGGACGAGGGCAACGTGTGTACCGCCCTGTACGGCTACGGCAAGTCCCTGCAGACCGCCGACGAGGACGGCAACCTGACGGGCGGCTACGATCGCAAGCTGACCTTCGGCGGCGTGAACGGCGGGCAGAACTGGGTGGGGTCGGCCGACGCGCTGGCGCGCTGGGGACGGCCCGACGGCAAGGGCGGCAAGGCGCACGTATTCGGCGACGTGGAGTTCTCCGACTGCGAGGACGCCGCCGAGCTGAAGAAGCTCACCGAGGCGCAGCTGGCGAAGTCGTGCGTGCCCATCGTGTCCTACACTGTGGACGCCGTGGCGCTTGCGCGCGCCGGCGAGGGCTTCGAGGGCGCGGACGAGGGCGACCTGGTGACCGTGGTGGACAAGGTGTACGACCCGCCGCTGCGCGTGCGCACGCGCATCACCAAGGTGGTGGAGGACCAGCTGCGCCCCGGCGAGGTCACCTACACGTTCGGCAACTACCAGACGGTCGCCGAGCTGATGGCCGCGCAGAAGTCGGCCGCCAAGTCCACCGCCTCGACCATCCGGGCGACCGTGACCGAGGCCGTGAACGCCTCGAACAAGGCATCGACCGGCAAATGGGGCGAGAGCCTGGCGGCCGCCGAGGAGCGCCAGAAGGCGTACGCCAAGGAGGTCGGCGGCACCGCCCGGGACTACACCGACCAGATAAGGGACGAGCTGGAGGAGGCGCTGAAGAAGTACTCCGACGACGGCAACCTGGCCCTGGACGAGGTGTTGCGCCTGTACACCGACACGTCGATAGAGCAAAGCGAGAGCGTGCTCAAGCAGATAGACGAGGCCAACAAGGAGTACCTGGAAGGCGTCACGGGCAAGTTGGACGAACGGCTGACGAGCGCCAAGGGCGAGGTGGATGGGCTGCAGAAACAGCTCGACCAGCTGTCGACGGATATCCGCAAGAAGATCGTTGACATACTCAACAGCGAGGTGAACACCACGGGTGGCTGGGTGTACGAGGAGCCCGGCCAAGGCATCCTGGTGTACGACAAAAAGCCCGAGAGCGCCACCAAGTGCGTCAAGATAGGCGGCGGAATCATCGGCGTGGCCAACTCCAAGTACTCCAGCGGCGCGTGGAAGTGGCGCACGGCCATAACCGGCGACGGCGTGACCGCCGACGAGCTGACCACGGGCCGCATCAAAGGCGGGAACTCGTACTGGGACCTCGACAGCGGGGCCTTCTACCTGCGCGACGGCTCCATCTTCATGACCGACAGCAACGGCAACAGGGTCTATATCAACGCCACCAACGGCTTCCAGATATACGACAAGAACGGCTCCATCATCGCGGGCACCGTGCTGGTGGGCAGCACCTCCATGTTCCGCTGCAACATGGTCGGCACGTCGTCAACCAACTACATCACCACCGGCACGACGACGAACAACCACTCGGGAGCGTCGTTCGTGAACGGCTCGACCGAGTACTGCACCATCGAGGCCGTCCACGCGAAGGACAGCCCCACGGCGAGCTCGACCGACGGCGTGGGCATATCCGCCTGCGGCTACGGCTTCCTGGCAGTCAACCGCTACTACCGCCAGACGTGGCTGACGACCCCCTACTACGCGGGCTACATGAGCCATCCCGACGAGCAGCTGTACATGAAGAGCGGCAACAGCAACGCGGGCGGCTCGGCGTACGTGAAGCTGCAGAAGAACTCCAACAACTACGTGTACCTGGATAGCAGCCGCGCAGACATTGGGTCGTCGGGCACCGCCAGGATACTCGCCCCGAAGTTCGCCATAGGAACCAATCCAAGCAGCGGCGGCACCTACGGGTACACGGGCTCCACGCAGTTCATCGGGTGCATCACCAACAACGGCAACAACTGGACGTGGGGCACCATCAACGTGGTGAACGGAATCATCACCGGCATGAGCAGCATCACGGGAAACTAGACCAGCGAGAGAGGAAACGGAATGTTCTACCACCTTGTGCAGCAGCCCGAAGCGCCGCAGGCGCTCGACGGTGCGCCGAAGCCGCCCGAGGCGCTTCCGGTGTTCGAGTGCATCAGCGACCCGGCCACGGCGCGGGCCATCGTGGAATCGAAAGACGTGTTCGAGTTCGACGGCAAGGGCGGCTTCACGCTCGTGTCCAGCCCCGTGGCCGTCATGGACGCGGAAGGCGGCGAGGCTAACGCCGTGGACTTCTCGGCGCTCACCGACGAGGAGATATGCGGGGTCCACAGAGCGCAGCCCGGCGACATATCGCGGACACTTGCGGCCGAAGGAAAGGAATGAGGCATGGCAACGCACGAGCTTACGCTCAACCTCAAGAAGACCAACATAGCGCCGCCCGTCATCACCGTGCACCAGGGCGACAGCGCCGAGGTCCTGAAGGCCGCCATCTACGACGGCGACAAGAAGGCGGCCCTGACGGGCTGCAAGGTGCACCTCATGGCTGCGAAGCCCGACCACACCTACGTGGAGCAGCAGTTCGCTGGCATCAGCGACAACGTGGCCACCGTGACGGTCGACCCCGCCGTCTTCGGCGTGGCCGGGCTGCTCAAGGTGTGCTACGTGCGCGTGCGGAACGCGGCAGGGCTGGACGCCACCACCGAGAACGTCCTGGTGAACGTGCTGCCCTCGGCGAGCGCGTCGGGCGAGATATCCGGCCCGTACGTCGATGCGGTGGAGGCGATCATCGCGAACCTCGAAGGGCAGCTAGCCGACGTGAGCGCGCTGAACGCGCAGATGCAGAAGGCCGAGGCCTCCCGCGCGAGCGCGGAAAACCAGCGCGCCACGAACGAGAAGGCACGCCAGACCGCCGAAACCAAGCGCGCAGAGGCCGAGAAGAAGCGAGCCACGGCGGAAAGCGACCGCGTGACCGAGGCGTCGCAGCTGAAGACGGCCTCGCAAGCCGCCACGGCTGCGGCAAACGGCGCGGCCTCGAACGCCGACGCGGCGGCAAACACCGCCCTGCAGATAGCCAACAGCGTGGCGCAGGGCAGCGCGGGCAGCTCGGACATGGCCAAGCAGAAGCAGCAGATAACCGACCTGTACGGCAAGCTGGCCGACGCCACGGACGCGTTCATCTACGACGACGGCACCGTGTACTGCCCCGCCTCCAAGGCCAGTGCATCTGGCAGCACCATCACGTTCGGGAGCACCTGCACGGCGTCCGGCACAACCCTCAACCTCAAGTAGAAAGGCAACGAAATGGCACAAGCGAAAACCCTGTCGGTGGGCGGCATCGGCTACGAGGTCATCGACGATATCGCGCGCAGCAACGCGCAGACGGCGCTCAACAACGCGGAGTACAACCGCCAGAGCCTCATCGGCAAGTACGGCGGGCAGAACATCGCCACCATCCTTGCCGGGGAGATCGGCAGCGGTACGGTGTACGACGCCCTGCACGAGCGCATCGCCGCCGGCAACTTCGCTGGGCTGCGCGTCGGCGACTACATCGACGTGCCGCTCGTGAGCGCGTCAAACGTGGCGGCCCAGCAGTCCGTGCGCTTCCTGCTTGCGCACTTCGACCCGTACTACCAGTGCGGCGACAGCGCCAAGGGCCACCACATCGCGTTCATCGCGTCCGCGCCCGTCGCCGTGGCCAAGACCGTCACCGGCGTGGCCAACGACAGCTACCTGATGTGGAACACTGCGAACACCAACCAGGGCACCGCAGACGTGAAGAACCCGTACCTGAACAGCAACCTCAAGGCGTGGGAGAAGCTGTTCGAGGCGTGCCTGCCCGAGGGGCTGACCAAGTACCTGCTCACCCAGCGCGTGCTGCTTGAGGAGCGTTACAGCGCGAGCGGCGCGCTCAACGACTCCAACTCGTGGAGCTGGCAGGATATCGGCAAGGTGTGGTCGCCCTCCGAGATGGAGGTGTACGGCTGCCCAGTGTGGGGGACGAAAGGCTACAGCGTGGGCTTCGACTGCCAGTTCGACCTGTTCCGCGATACCGCGCACCGCTTGAACGAAACTCGGTGCGGTTGGTGGCTGCGTTCCGTCATGGGTGGCTCCTCGTCCTACGTGTGCTGCGTCAACCTCTACGGCTTTGCCAACTACTCTTCGGCGACGCGCACCTGGGTTCGCCCCCGCCCCGGCTTCCTCGTCGGCTAGCCAGCCGAGTAGGCCCCAGGGCCGAAAGCAGAGCGCGGAGAGGAAGGAAGGCGCGACCATCGGGCATGCGCCCGTAAATACGCACCCCGCGAGGGTGGCCGGACGCTGCTTGCATGGCGCGGCGCTCCGTGGCTTCGCCGCGTTTCATGGCCATACCTCAAGCGGCTGTCAGAGCCACATTGCAAGCCGTGCGGGGTGCTCTCTATGAACTCCGAGGAGAGAAGGGCGGCGCGCCGCAAGCGCCGCGAGGAGAAGCGCGCCAAAGCCAAGGCCGAGCGCGTGGAAGAGTGCACCCTTGAGACAGTGGCCGACCTCAACAGTCTGTGCAGGGCATCCAAGCAAGCCGCGCGCGGCGTGATGTGGAAGGCCTCGACGCAGCGGTACATGAAGGACTACCTGCGAAACGCCGTGAAATCCAGGAACGACCTTTTGGAGGGCCGCGACATATGCCGGGGCTTCATCCGCTTCGACCTGTGGGAGCGCGGCAAGCTGCGGCACATCAGCGCCGTGCACTTCCCCGAGCGCGTGGTGCAGAAGTCGCTGTCCCAGAACGCGCTCGTGCCCGCCATCGTCCCCACGCTCGTGACCGCCAACTCTGCCAACATCAAGGGGCGCGGCACCGACTACGCCCTTAAGCTGCTCAAGCGCCACCTGGCCGACCACTGGAGGCGGCGCGGCCGCGAGGGCTACATCCTCCTGGGCGACTTCTCCGACTACTTCGCGCGCATAGCGCGCACCAACCCGTCAAAGACCAGGTGGCCTCCGCGCTGCTAGATCCGCGCGTGGTCGCCTTGGAGCACCGCCTGATAGACGCGCAGGGCGATGTGGGCCTGGGGCTGGGCAGCGAGCCGAACCAGATATGCGCCGTGGCCCACCCCAACTGTATCGACCACTACGTGGCCGAGATGCTGCGCCCCGAGTCTTACGGGCGCTACATGGACGACTTCTACCTGATACACGAGTCCAAGGACTACTTGCAGGTGTGCCTGCTGCTGATAGAGGGCAAATGCGCCGAGCTGGGCATCGAGCTGAACCCGCGCAAGACGCGCGTGGTGAAGCTCACGCGCGGGTTCACGTGGCTGAAGAAGCGCATCTTCTACACGGAGACGGGCCGCATAGTCGTGAAGCCGTGCCGAGACTCCATAACGCGGGAGCGCCGCAAGCTCAAGAAGATGGCCCGCATGGTCGCCGATGGCATCATGACCCCCGAGCAGGTGGAGCAGAGCTACCAGAGCTGGCGCGGAGGCATGAAGCGGCTGGACGCGCACCGCAGCGTGCGGGCCATGGACGCGCTGTACCGCAGCCTGTTCGGAAATCCCGCGGGGGGGGGTTGCTCAATGCAATCCAAACCTGGAGGCGACACGGATGGGAACATGCCCCTACCCTAGCAACGGAAGAAGCGACCCATGACGGAACAGGAAATCGCCGGGGAGATCAACGGCTACAAACAGCAGCTTGAGCAGAGCGACTACAAGGTCATGAAGGCGGTGGAGCGCATCTTCTCCGCATCGTCCATCACCGACCTGCTCTCGGCCATCGCCGCAGCTGCCAAGGAGGTGGCCGAGATCATCTCGCAGCGCCAGACGTGGCGCGGCTGCATCAACGAGCTGGAAGCCATGGAGCCCGACCAGCCGGAAGCGCCGCAGGAGTAGCGAGCGCCCCTTCGGGGGCGCTTTTCTTTTGCCCGGCGACACCTCGCGGACAATCGCGGCAGCGATTCGAGGAGGTGAGAAAACGAATGACCGACGTGCTGGAAATCTTCGCGCCGTACGGCCCCGGGTCGCTTTTCGGCGCACTGCTCGTCCTAGTGGTCCTGTACTTCGGCAAGCAGTTCCTCGAAGAGTTCAAGGCCCAGAACGAGCGCAAGGCGAACATCGACCTCAAGCGCGAAGAGCGAAAGCAGGACGAGGTGAACGAGCGGACGCAGCGCGACCGCGAGCGCAGCCAGATGGAGGGCCGCATCGCCGCGCAGATGGAGCGCAGCAACGCGCTGATGGAGGCTATGAAGGCGCTCATGGAGTCCGTCGTGACCTCCAATGAGGTGCTGCACGCCGACCTGGCGAACAGCCAGGCGCGCAGCCAGGGCATGGCGGCGAAGGTCGACCACATCGCCGACCGCGTTGACCTGCTCTACAAGGAATCGGCTCGATAGAAAGGAATCCGAAATGACAGAAATGCAAGCAATCGCAGCCATCGTGCTGTCTTTCGCCGTGCCGTTCGCGGTGCAGCTGATCAAGACCGAGGCCATGACCGGCAAGGCCGCGCGCATCCTGGCGCTGGGCTGCTCGCTCCTGGCGGGCGCCGTGACCGGCTTCGTGGGCGGCGTGCCCGCAGACCCGGGCGCATGGGTCACGTGCGCCTTCGCCGTGGTAGGCGGCGTGCAGGCGGCCTACACGCTGTTCAAGTCGGTAGGCATCACATCCAAGTGGCTCGACGCCCTGCTGGGCGTGACCGTAGGCGGGAAGGAGTAGGCAATGGCTAAACTGTTCATCATCTGCGGCCACGGCGCTGGCGACCCCGGCTGCTGCGCAGGCGGCTACACCGAGGCCGAGCGCGTTCGCGCCCTGGGCCAGCGAATCAAGGAACTGGGCGGTTCCGAGGTCGAGCTGGGCGATACGTCCCGCAACTGGTACGCCGACGGCGGGCTTAACCGCCTGAGCACCGACGCGCCAGTGGTGGAGCTGCACATGGACGCCAGCGGCATCGCCACGGCCCACGGCGCGCACGTCATCATCAAGGAGGGCTTTGAGCCTGACGAGTACGACAATGCGCTGGCCGACAAGCTGGCGGCGTTCATGCCCGGGCGCTCCGAGAAGCTGGTGCGCCGTTCCGACCTCGCGAACCCGAACCGAGCCGCCGCGCGCGGCATCAACTACCGCCTGTGCGAGAACGGCTTCATCGACAACGACGGCGACCGCGGGAAGTTCAACGGCAACCTGGACGAGCTGGCGCGCATCTACCTGGAATGCTTCGGCATCACTGCTGGAAGCGCCCCCGCAGCCGTCCCGCAGCCGCAGCCTGCGCAGCAGGAAACGACCGAGAACTTCGGCGGCACCTACCGCTGCACTGTGGACTACCTGCGCGTGCGCGACGCCCCCGGCCTGGGCGGCACCGAGGTGGCGCACTATTCCAGCGGCGAGACCGTGACGCTGGATAACTGGTACAAGATCGCCGACGGCTACGTGTGGGGCCGATACACGGGCTACAGCGGCGCAACGCGCTACATCGCCGTGGGCAAGGCCACGGGCAAGCCAGAGGCCGACGACTATCTGGTGAAGGTGGGATAGGCCATGCCGTACCCGAGCCCCGCAGACGAGGAGCGCAACGGCGGGTGCGGCCCCATCCTCGCGGCGGTCGTCCTGCTGTTCATCGTCCTGGCCGCCGCCAGCTGCGCGTCGCAGGCCATGGGAGCGCAAGACGTGACCGTGAGGCAAGCCCGCACGGACGGCCCCATATACGACCTGCCCGAGGGCATCGGCCAGGAAATCGTGTGCGACGAGCACAACCGCGAGTACCTGCTGCTTACCACCGAGCAGGGCGGCGTGTTCCTCATGCCGTACATGGACGCGGACGGCGAGCAGGAGATCATGCCGCAGGCCTAGAACGCAAAGAAGCCGCCCCGTATGGAGCGGCTTCTTTCTATCTGACGAGCAATACGAACGCCCGCCTAACGACGAACACGCGTATGTGTTCGCCTACTGAACAGTTGGTGGAGGCGCGGAGAATCGAACTCCGGTCCATACTAGACCCTCGGTCAGGCTCTACAAGCTTATTCGGCGATCGGGTTTGAGGATGCGCGGCTCGTCGACGTGCGTTGCATCCCGAGTCGGTTCGATCTTAGCCAAGGCCATACCGGCTACGTGCCTTGGAGCGTTTCCCTAAAATGACACCGCACCCGAAACGGGAAAAATCTCGGGATTGGCGCGCGCTTGTAAATTAAGCAGCGAGAGCGTAGTTACGCTCGAAAGAAGTGTTCTTGCCAATTAAACTTGACGTTACCCCTGTTTAACGTGGCGAGGAGACCACGACCTGCTCCTCACTTCAGACCTACCATGTCGAAACCAGTCGCCCCCGTTGAGCGCGGCGAAAACCGCAAAGGGGAGAAGGCCCCACCTTTTCAAAGATCTTGCGACCGGCATGCCTTGCACGCATGCGCACAATGACAGAAGCCGATTCGCTAGAAGAGCAATTATACGCACTTCCCCCCTTGCCAGCAAGTGTCTCGAATCGGATCATAGAGCCAAACGATCTTGAAACGACGATCCGATCACCCCGATCGCGATTCGCACACGAAGTCGACTATCGAGAAGGAGCCGCCATGACGCTCATGGAAACCCTGCTGGCACGCCACAGCACTCGAAAGTTCACTGGAGAGAAAATCCCACGCGAATATATCGAGCAAATCGCACGCGCGGGCCTTACCGGCCCTGTCGGCCGCAACAAGGAGCCCTGGAAGCTGGTTGCAGTTGACGATGCCGAGACCATCGAGAAGCTCTCGGCAGCACGCACGCCGCGCCAAGGCATCTTCGACACCACCACTGCCGTGATTGCCGTGTTCGGAAACCCCGAAATCGCGGATACGTGGATCGAAGACTGCTCGGTGGTCATGACCAACATGCACCTTATGGCGAACGACTTGGGTCTTGGAAGCTGCTGGATCCAAGGACGCGGGCGCCTCACCGAATCGGGGCAAAGTGCCAGCGATTACGTGCGCGACGTGCTTGACGTCAGCGCCGACTGGGAGCTGCTGGCCATGCTTGCGATTGGCGCCCTTGACAAAAGTGCCCCCGCCCGCGAACGCGCCGAAAGCGACATCGACATGGCGCCGTTCAGCTGGAACTAAACGCCGTCAAAACAAACGGGCGACGAGGTACGCTACCCCGTCGCCCACCACAAGACATAAGCTACAGCTCGATACGCTCGAAGAATTCCTTGCCCACGCCGCAAATCGGGCACGTATAATCGTCAGGCAACTCTTCGAGAATTTCCACATGACCGCATACCGTGCATCGCCAGGCAATCTTGGGCGCAACGCGATTAGCGGAATCCCCCGCATTCGCCGCATTAGCATCGACGGCCTTTGCGGTGCCTTCTTCCTCTCCAAGATAGCTCGATGCCTTCGGAGGCGTCTTCCCGCCCTTGACCTGATGGTAATAGGCGTAGGTCATCGGATTCGCTGCCGCCTCAACACGCTGAGACTCCTCTACTTCACCAATAAATAGAATATGAGTGCCGAGGTCGACTTCCTGCACCACCTTCGCAGAAAACCATGCGCAGCACTGCTCGGTCAAAATAGGCAGCCCGGCAGTGTCTCGCGCGCTTGCATGACGAGCGAACTTGTCAAACTCGGTCGACGAATGGAACCCGAAAGTCCCGATCAGCTCCATCGTCGCGTCTTCAGACAAGCACGACGCAGTGAAGCGGGCGGACTCCCGCACGGCCACTGTTGTAGCGTTCTCTTTGTTAAGAGCAACGCTTACCTGAAGCGGCGAAGACGTCACTTGCGCAAACGTGTTCGCGATGCAGCCGAAACGTCTTTCAGCGCTGCGGGCTCCAATGACGTACATGCCGTAACTCAACGAATGAAATGCCGATTTGTCGATCATCTTTCTCACCTTTCATCCAACATCGAGGCTTAAGGAACGCGTAACGCAACGTCCTTCCGTAAACGGAAAAGGGGCCCGAAAGGCCCTTTTCATCTGCGACTTTTCAAATACTTGCCGCCGCCTAATGGCCTTATCGCACTAACGCCGAACCATCAGAACCAATCAACCGCACCATGCGCGGCAACGCCTGCTTCCAGCTACAGCCCTGCTGCGGGATCAACGCCAAGCTCCTCGCGAACCACTTCGAACGCCGCAGCGATGGCCTTGTCCATATCGTAGTATTTGTAACCGCCCAGACGGCCTGCGAAAACAACCTTGCCCTCACGGTCGGCAAGCTCGCGGTACTGCTCGTACAGCGCGGTGTTGCGCTCGTCGTTGATGGGGTAATAAGGCTCGTCGCCCGGCTTCCAGTCGGCGGGGTACTCGCGCGTGACAACGGTCTTGGGCTGCGTGCCGAACTCGAAATGCTTGTGTTCGATGACGCGGGTGTAGGGAACCTCGCGCTCGTTGTAGTTCATGACGGCGACGCCCTGATGATCGGCCTCGTCAAGAACCTCGGTCTCGAAGCGCAGGCTGCGGTACTCAAGCTGGCCCAGGCTGTAGTCGTAGAACGAGTCGATGGGGCCGCAGTAGATCATGCGATCGGCGATGCCGGGCTGCTCGGCGATGAGGTCTTTGTACTCGACGCCCGTGCGAACCTCGACGCCCTCGAGCATGTTGGCCACCATCTTGGTGTAGCCGCCCATGGGGATGCCCTGGAAGCGGTCGTTGAAGTAGTTGTTGTCGTAGGTGAAGCGGCACGGCAGGCGCTTGATGATGGAAGCGGGCAGGTCCTTGCAGTCGCGACCCCACTGCTTCTCGGTGTAGCCCTTCACGAGCTTCTCGAAGATATCGCGACCAACCAGCGAAAGGGCCTGCTCCTCGAGGTTCTGAGGCTCGCCGATGCCTTCGGCGTCGATCTGCTCCTGGATCTTGGCCTTGGCTTCTGCCGGCGTGACCACGCCCCACATCTTGGAGAACGTGTTCATGTTGAAGGGCATGTTGTAGATCTCGCCCTTGTAGTTGGCGATGGGGCTGTTCACGTAGTTGTTGAACTCGGCGAACTGGTTGACGTAGCCCCAAACGTCCTTCATCGAGGTGTGGAAGATATGGGCGCCGTAACGATGAACGTTTATGCCCTCGACCTCTTCGGTGTAAACATTGCCGGCGATATGGTCGCGCCTGTCGATGACCAGGCACTTCTTGCCGATCTTCTTTGCCTCATGGGCGAAAACGGCGCCGGTAAGACCAGCGCCGACGATCAAGTAGTCGTACTGAGCCATTGAAACAAACCTCCGAATGTCATGTCCGAACGAATTATCTTATGCCTATTCTAGCAGAACAGCACATCGGCAGCGGAGAGGCTAAGTTACCCAACAGCATCAAGAAAGGGGTTACACGATGGGCGACCCTGACAGCGAACTACGAATAGCGCTTCTCACCGCCTCGTTGGACAGTATTTCCCTCGGGACGTGATGAAAATGGGAGTGAATGTCATCTGGCAGTTCAAGATAATCGCCATACGAGTGGCGCAGCACCCCATCCGCATCGGCGGGTGCAAGCAGCATCCGTCCCTCAAACGGCACGCGCGTCAGCGAGTACAGCTCCTTGAAGCTGTAACTTAGATTTCCATTTCTTTCGAAATAGCAATTGTCAATCCCCCAATTCAGACCAACTGCCTCATCTTTAGAAACGTAGAGACCCTCGTCCGTCATCTTCTGCTGATAGCGTCGAAAAACCTCGTCAACGACAGCGGCATACTCCGAAGACGCATCCATGAAACGCTCTTCTTCGCGCCAATAGCGAAGACTTTCGCTCTCATCCATCTCGCGAATCATCTCTTGGCGGATTTCCAAAAGGCGGGCAAACGAGAAATCTGAAACATTCGAGGCGTAATCCATGATGAACAGGTCTATAAAGCACGGATTGTCCGGATCGCTATATTTAAAACGAATCTGACGGCAATGGGCATACCAATCGAAGCACTCAGTGATTTGATACCTGCTATCGTTCTCCACGCTTGCCATAAGCCGAGCGATGTCCCCGCGCGTCATGCAAACATCGAGATCGTCGTCCCACGGAATGAACCCTTCATGCCTAACTGCGCCAAGAAGAGAGCCGTACATAAGCATGTACTCGACACCTGCGACCTTGCAAACCTCATCGAATTCGAAAAGAAGCTGAGCGCACCCCATCTGCAAAAGACGAAAATCGCCCTGCGCCTTTGGCAGGTCGCGAAAGAAGCGCAACTTTGTTTCCGCCTCGGTTTCTCCATCGAGAGCGAGAAGAGGCCAAAGCATCATCTTCGAATGAGTGTCGTACGCATCAAGTTTCACAGAGGCTTCCTTACGAAGGGTTGCGATCTCCTCACGCAACATCGCCGTCTCATTCCTTAAGGCACGAATATCATCGTGAAGCCAAAGAATTTCAGCAAACAGCTCGTGGAACGAGCGCGAAGACGGAGGAAGTATGCGCCCCCGCAAATCAGCTAATTTATCCAATTCAATCCCCAACGCAATCGACCAGAATGGATTGCAAATATCAAATCTCAACAGTCTCACTTTACCGTATCCAAAGGAGAAACAATAACGTCAAACCCATTTGCTCGGTCAGCGACGAAGCAAATGGGACAGGCACTATAATGAGAACGCCCAGACACAGCGTGCTATCCCAGCGCCGCCAACATAGTCAAGAAAGACCCTTAAAGTATGACCCAAAGCACGAATCAGACCGCAATGAACAGCAATCCCACGGTATCGGTGATCCTCCCCATATACAATGTCGAAAAGTATCTGGAGCAGTGCCTCGATTCCGTATGCAGCCAAACGCTTCAAGACATCGAGATCATCTGCATCGACGACGGAGCAACCGATGGATCCGCGAAAATCATCGATCGATTCGCAGAAAAAGACAAACGCATCGTACCAATCCACAAGCAAAACGAAGGCTACGGCAAGGGTGTTAACACGGGCCTCTCAATCGCGCGAGGGCAATACGTCGGCATCGTCGAGCCCGACGACTACATCGACCCCCGTATGTTCGAAAAGCTGTTCAACGCCGCTAGGAAATTCGAATTCCCCGACATAGTAAAAGGCTCCTATTGGCGCGTTTGCAACGCGGGAACTCCGAGAGAGGGCATTGAACCGAGCTATTACCAAGGCAAGGTTAAATGCGTGAACACGCGCTTCACCATTAATCAAGATGCTTCGCTTCTGTATTACCACCCAAGCATTTGGACGGCCATCTACAAGCGTGAATGGCTGGCTGACAACAACATCAAAATGAAAGAGATCCCTGGCGCTGGTTGGGCAGACAACCCTTGGCTCATGGAAACGATGCTGGCAGCAAATAGCATCGTCTACATCGATGAACCCCTGTATTACTATCGCGAATTCGAATCGGGGTCCTCAAGCAACGTCAAAGATCCGTCCATCATTTACAACCGATGGTTCGACATGGACGAGATACTTAAACGCAATAACATCACCGAACCGCGCATTCTAGATGCCCACTACTCTCGTGGCTGCGCTTACCTGGACATGCTCGAAAGAGACTTCGATCGAAACGACCCCGAAATCGCCGCGGCAATCACGAAGATGTTCTCCCTCATGGACGGGAAAGCAATTATGAAGTCCAAAGATATCTTGCGCGACTGGAAATACGTGTATAGAAAACACGCGCCCCTTAACGAGAAGCTGCTTTATTGGCTCCACCGATAAAAAAGCGCCGCACAAGGCGGCGCCAACAAAACTAGAATTCAGTGCGTCCTTCCATGAAGGAATCGAAGTCGTCCATGAGCGAGTTAAGCTCTTCCCAATCTTCCGGAGAGAACATCGTCTGATCAAGCGTGCCGGCGTTCCTTGCCGTCATATATTCGCCTCTCATACGCTCTGCGAACTGAAGCTGGTATTCGGGAGCCAAGCGGTTGAAATTCCAGCGATATGTGCCAAGTTTAAGCAGGTTCAATATCTTTTCAAAAGCCTGCTGCTTTTCGGGATCTTTCGCAAGGAACTGCGAAGAAAGCTCGTACTCGTCGCACACAGCGAAAACCTTCGAAGAGGATTTCACTGAAGAGTTAACGTTGTCGACGCGGTAATGCAGATAGCCCTTCGGAAGAATGGCCGCACGACGGGCGCTGGCCCAAACCTGAAAGACGAAAGACGTATCCTGGTATGAAGCACCTGGCGTTTCGTTGAAACGAACACCTTCGCGTTCAATCATCGACCTGCGATAAAGAGCCGACCAGATAATCGGCAAAACAACGAGCGCTCGTTGATCAGCGCGTGGGTCGAAGACCTTCTTGTAATCCAAGCCAATAAAAGGCTCTTGGAAAACATCGCCCTGGTCAGAATGCTCGTAATAGTTCGCCTTCACAAGATCGAGGTCATGCCTTTTCGCAAACTTGTACATGTCCTTGAACATTCGGGGATCCGCAAAGTCGTCGGACTCGACGATGCCGACGTATTCTCCACGGGCTTCGGCGAAGCCGCGGTTCATGGTTTTGCCGTACCCCTCATTCTCCTTCGAAATCAGACGAACACGGGAATCCTTGGCCGCATACTCTGCGGCGATTTCCGGGGAAGAGTCGGTGGAGCCGTCGTTCACAACGATGATCTCGATCTCCTTAAGCTTCTGCGCAAGCAAACTGTCAAGGCACTCGCGAAGGTACTTCTCGACGTTGTACACTGGTACAACAATCGAAACTTTCGGGGTTCCATTTGGGCTTTTGCCGAACATCTCATCCCTTTCCCTGTTATTTACGATGCACTGCGTGAATCATGCGCTTCGCAAGCTGAGCAGCCTTACGAGGAAGCGCCGTTACCACGCGACCCGTGCGGTAACTTATCGACTGATAGAAGTCTTCGATATCGAATCCAAGCTGGATCACGCGCTCAGCCTGCACGTTCGCAGCAAGCATATTTTCCTCGTTTCTTTTGATGATATCGCCCAGGAGCTCAGCATCTCGATGTTGTGCGTAATCATCATAAGATAGAGAGAGCAAAGCCTCACAGGAGAGCCTCTCTTTGTCAGAGAGCTGATCCCCACAAAGCGCCCGCTCAAGGTAGACGCGACCGCGGTCCCTGGCAATTTCGAAGAAATGCAACCTTGCTAACGGATTACGTGTCAGATCAACAAACAAAACGAGATGACGGGCAACGGCGGAGTCGAAACCATCAAGAAGCCGCTGGTCGTCAATGACCGAATGAACCTCGTCAAAACTCGCAAAAGCTTCCTCGATCAGAGGGCGAACAAAACGATCGTCTTTCCTCGAGAAGGGGAAGCATCGCAACGACGCAAGGGGACGCTTCGTAGGCACGATTTTCTCGGCAACCGACAGCGACAAGCACTCAAGCGCCAGCCACGTCGAACAAGGACGGGACATCAGGCAATCTCGAAGAAACGCCGTCTTGAACACCTTGTTCACTGCGGCAACACCCGAGAAGGAAAGCAAATGCGAACCAAACTCCGAAGCGCGATAAGCCCCATCAAGCTCGACAGGATCAGCTGTGCTCGGCTCCGAGAAATCGAAGAAATCACGAACCCCCAGCAGGTCAGCCGAATCCCCGAACGTAGCGACATCGAACGCCTTACGTTCTGAAGCGGCCCTTCCCTGCCTATCCCCCGCAAGCTGAAGGGTCTGAGAGAACGTCTGAGGATTGTAAACAACGTTGGCGTAAGCTCGGATGAAATACCTGCCTCGAGCTTCGGCAAGGACATCTGACGGATCCGTTGCCGAAACGATACGAGCACGACTATCGTGCTCAATGAAATCAGCAATAGAGTGAGCGTAAGGACTATCTGCTTCAACTGGAGCCGCAAACAGGACCTCGAAGGACTGCTCGTCTTGGAACTCGATACTGTCAAGCACGTCCTTCGCCTCGTCGGATTCATCTGCGCACTTAACAAAAATGCTGATAGCCGGTTCCTCATCGTTCGACCGAGGGGAAACCAGATATGCAAGCTGGGCTCGAACCTCGTCATTGATATCAAACGACTCAACAGGCCGGTCCTCAAAAATCTCACCAAAAAAGTCCGTGAGCATCCGCGCAAAGCGAACACGATCGTCATGGTAGGTTTTCTTCGCCGAATTGAACAAAAAGTTTACGGCCCAAACTACGCCCTCTTTGCCATATTCAAGCAGTAAACCACGTTCGCGCCACGTGTTCAACGCGTACTTAACGACATCAAAATGAAGATAAAGCTGCTTCGAACCGTCATCTTGACTCGCACCCACAGCGGAGTCGCGACGAATGCGATAAAAGTACAGCATCTCCCTCGTGAACGCGACCGTCTTCGCAAGAGGAAAAGCAATGAACTGAAAAGCGTGATCCTCGCCCAAGGTTAGCTCTCGGTTGAAAGAAAGATCGTTATCCTTGATGAAGGACGTTCGATACATTTTGTTGCACATCAAAGGAATGCTGCCGCGTTCATACAGCAACGCATCGACCCCCGAATGGTAGACCTTGTCGCGACACGCGAAGGAGTCATCGGCCCAAGGCAGCGTGGGGAAAGACTTCCCACCGAATACCACAATGTCAGCACCGTTTTCTTCTGCGGAAGAAACAAGCACCTCGCAGGTGCGCTCCGCAATGTAATCGTCTGAATCGACAAACATGACGAACTCGCCCGAGACCAGGCCCATCCCCGCGTTACGCGTTTCTGCTACGCCGCAGTTTTCACGATGATGCACGCGAAAACGGCTGTCTTTCGCAGCATATTCATCAAGCAAGCGAGGCGACGAATCCGTCGAACCATCGTCAAGGCAAATAACCTCGATATCGGAAAGAGTTTGGCGAGAAAGGCTATCGAGGCACTGAATCAAATAGCGCTCGACGTTGAACACGGGAACAATGATGGACACTATCGGATTGCTCATAAAACACCCTCACAATGGTCACTGGCTGCATTTCGGTTGTCGACTGTCTAGATGATATTGCATCGAATGGAATTGAGCAAAATGAACCAACTTACCACACGCGCAGCGCAAACACATATAACGGGGCCGCAAACAAAAGAAGAGCCACCGAAGCGCACCGGCAGTCGACCAAAAGCTCAGAACGATGCCATAGCTGAGTGGTTTCTTTCTGCAGCTCACGGCCCATTCCGCTGTTTCAGATATCATTAATCAGTTGATAGCCTACGAAAGGAATCGGTCTAAATCACCATGCCAGAATCCATCTCTGCAGCAGCGGCTTCTCTCGCAAAAAAAGAGCGGATCAGCTACATCGACATCGCAAAAGGCATTGCGATGCTCGCCATCATCGCCGGGCATTTCGGTATCGCAAGCGCAGATCGCCTCGTCTACACGTTCCACGTCCCCCTATTCTTCTTAGTGAGCGGCTACTTCCTTTCAATAAAGGGCGATTTCCTCCCCTTTATGAAAAAGAAAGCGCGCCAACTGCTCTTGCCGTACTACGCCACAGCGTTCACCATTCTCATCCTTGCCAATATCATTGGCCCAATAATATGGCCGGGCATCGACCGTCTTCAAAACGCAGTCAACATCTTCGGTGCGATTCTTTACGGAGCAGGATCCCCTCATACCTCTCCGTTCGCAATTAAACAGATCGGCCTTCTTTGGTTCCTTTGGGCACTGTTTTTCTCAACGGGGTTCGCGAGGCTGGCCCTCAAAACCAAACATCCCTTCGTAGTCGTTTGTCTCATTGCCATCACGGGATGGTTCAGCGCGAAAGCCGTCTGGTTGCCGCTCTCCATCCAGGCAGGCGCGACCGCTTCTTTCTACATGTATCTGGGATTCCTCGCCCGAAAGCATGGGATCCTCGATAGAAAGCCCCCTGCGCTTCTCATCGTGATCTTAGTTGCCTTCTGGGCTGCCTGCGTCTATTTCGGCGTCGGCATTGGGATCGTCAATTGCACCTTCTCTCATGGGGTTATCAGCCTCGCGCTTTCGATAATCGCCCCTTACTTGATCATTCTTGCCTGCAAGTACGCTGAGCAGCATTTCCGCGCACCTTCTCGTTTCCTGAATTTCTTCGGTCAAACAACTCTTATCATCATGTGCTTCCATGCGGTATCGGACTACTGCTTCCCCAATCTGATGCTTTACGTTTGGCTTGAGCCTTACGGCGTCCCCCATACGCTTACAACGATCATCATCTTGACGCTCAACGTGCTGTGGCCCCTTCTTGGTGTGTATGTAACTATGCACGTACCCATACTGAAGCGCCTGTTCAGCGTAAGGGAGATTCATCAACTTGGACCACAAAAAGATCTTTACTGGAACCTCAACGGCAAACCCATCCCCGCAAATAGCCTGTTGGTCAAGGAATCGAAAAAGGTCTCCGTCTTCACGTATGTCTTCGCAGCGATCCTCACTCTTTTCTGCGTTACCGGATTCGCCTGTCTGAACGGTCTTTCCAGCAACGGCGAAAGCCACCTGCTTTCACTTGCCTACCTGTTGATTCTGTTTGGCGCCATCTCGTTTTCCGTCGCCTTCTTTTTAAGAAACGAAGGTCTGCACATCCTGCTTGCCATTCAACAGAAAATGAGTGATATTGCAACGCGCTTAACGCCATCACGCTTCGCGCGCTTTGCTAGAAAACACGAAATGCCAGCGGTGTTCGTGATTCTCATCGTCCTATGGATTCCCTACCTGATTGCCTTCTTCCCCGGCATCTTCATGTACGACTCAACTTGGCAGCTTTTCCAAACGCAAGGATCCGGTGCCCTTCCAATGGGGCGGGCCTATCCCGTTGAAACCGCTGCGGCCTTTACCGACCATAAGCCCCTATTCCACACACTCTTGATCGGCGTTCTGTTTGATGCGGGAAAAGCGCTCGGATCGCAAACACTCGGAATCTTCCTCATCACGTTATTTCAATACGCTGCCATGGCGCTTGCTTTCGCGTATCTGCTTAAAGAGTGCTATGTCATAACCAACCTTCGCGGGGTCCAAATCATAGGTCTCGCATTCTTCGGTCTCTTCCCCTTTTTCCCAATGTACGCGGTTAGCCCTTTCAATGATTGCTTAGCAGCAGCGGCGTTCACGATCTGGGCGACGATATTCGTCGAAACCGTGCGAACAAAAGGCGGCAACCTGACGCCAAGAACCACGGCTCTGTTCTTACTCTGGGGAATCGTGTCTACCCTGATGAAAAAGCCGAACGTCTATATCATCATTCTTTGTAGCATCATCCTCGCAATAGCCATCCGCAAGAAAGCCATCAGCGTGGCCGCCCAAGGTCTTGTCCCTGCCTTTGTCTCTTTCTTGATCTTGCCGGCATGCATCTATCCACTGCTTAGCGTTGCCCCCGGCGATAAAGGGGAAATGCTTGGCACCTTCTTCCAACAAACGGTGACATTCGCAAAAGTCAACGAAAACGTCATCCCCGACGCCGACAAAGCAGTCATAGAAAAGATGCTTTACCTTGATGAAGCACTCGATGCTTACGACCGCACCACATTTGACTGGGCGAAGTATTACTACAAGAACACCGAAACTACCTCTGAGCTCGTCGATTACATGACCGTTTGGGCGAAGCAAGGTCTCCAGGATCCACTAAGCTATGTGTCCGCCTTCGCCCACATCCAATACCCGTGGGTTTACCCCTCTCAAGCAATTGACTTTTACACGATTGACTACGAAGGAATGCGGGGCGCCGTTGCAAAAGCGAACGAAGAAGCCACAAGTGGCCTTTCGCTACAGGTAGGAGACTCCCTCAACTATCACGCTCCCGAATACCTTCAGGAAACCCGTACGGCCATTACGAACTGCCTCTATCGAATAGAGGCAGTTCCAGGCATCAATCTGCTGTTCAGTGTCGCGCTTTACGCAACATGGATCCCACTTGCACTCGCGCTGGTTTCAGCAACTTCACGCAAAAGAACCCTTGGCCTTGTCGCATTAGCTCCTATGTACGCATCGATGGCAATCCTTTTCATTTCGCCAATCGTAATGAGCCGATACGCCCTCCCCGTGTTCGCTCTCATCCCACTTGCTCTAGCCGTTTCCCTGAACGGAATTGCCGAAGGCGATAAATAAAGCCGGCAACCCAAAGGGCACCGGCTTAGCGGCTGGGGTCTTATTCCTCGATAGCGGTTATGCGATACAAGCGCATATCGTTTTGGGATAGAACCACCTCAAATCCAGGCGTGGTATCGCTCACCAAGTCGATTCCGCTCCATAGGCCCTTCCTTTCATACGTGAAAAAGAAGAAGCTGTCTGGGTCAGCAGGATCATTCTCGCGCCCCTGATCAAGCAAGAGTACGTATTCCGCACCAACGTTCCTAACAGCCTGATTGACCCGTTCGTCATGGGCAATCATATCCAAACGACTGCGAATCAGCTCACTATCCTCACTCTCTCCACCCTCTCCGTACGCACGAAGATAGCGATAGTAGACGCGCATGTCATCAACCACATAACAGAAGCAGCTGCCATCATTGGGGTTGTTGATGACAAGCGCGCCGTCAGGAATGAGCTGCTTAGCCTCCTCAACAAATTCCTTCTCTTCGGTGGTGTAAATATAATCGACGTTGTTCTCTCGATACAGCTGCTGCCAAACCGAGCAAAACGAGCTCTTTCCAAGCCGAGGGACACCCTCCGGCGAACTATCGGATACCGCTGGGATTGAGATGACATTTCCCGCTAACAGCAAAACAAGACAAAGCGCAACCGAGACGACCGAAGACAAACGCACTTCCACATGTCGCAAGCGCGCAAAAAGAGCCGAGATCCTACTTGAAACTTCGGCGATCCCCAGACTGGCCAAAGGGATACCGAGCATCGCAGCCATCGCGGCCACACGATAGTAATCGGTGTACCAAAACCCTGTCAGCAAATGTTGTAACGGCCCATCAGACGACACATCAACCACGAACAAGCCACAAGCTATCGCGAACGCAAAGGACAACCACAGCCACTCTTGCCTCTTGAGCGTCAAGGCCGCCCCAATAATCACAAAGATCATAAGAACAAGCTGAGTCCCCTTGCTCATGAAACCCAAAGTCAACGCACTCACAAATGCCTGGGGCTTAGACTGCACCGCAATCCAAGAATGCTGAACCACTGCCTGCAAGAAAGGCAGACGGTACGCCGCAAACCAAATAAACCCAACTGCAACCAACGCTGCAACGGCAAACAGCACACGAAGGCCTCGATGAGTCCTGCCACCTCGGCGAACCAAATCAGCAGCAAACGAGGCGCGATAGGTTAGAAATGGAATCAACCAAACACCAACAGTGAACACAGCGTTGGGCTGAGTGAACGCAAGCGCTACAACGCCTACGACGAACAACAACGCGAACCCGATTCGCGACCTAGCGAGCAACCCCCCCTGAACAGGAGCACAAATAAAGTAGCGACAAGCGGCACCAAACAAAAAGCGGCCGTATTAGGGAAAAGAGGTCCCCATGCGATCGTCATCCATGGGAAAGCGGAAAATGCAAGGGCACAGGCAGCTCCCCAGCGCACCACGTCACGACGCTCCTCAAAAACAACGCTCATAAATGCGAAAACACCCATCGGGAAAACAATCCCGGTAAAAACAAAATTAGCAGCATTAACGGAAAGAACGATGGGCACGCCAAGCAAGCTGACCATAAACGCAGCAACGTCGTACCAAGCAGGCGGATAGAACCCTGTTCCTGGAAGAGGATTCAATCCCGAATCGATATCCCCAACGTACAGCGAGGTGCCAAACGGAGACCAGTTGCCGGATTCTACGAAACTTCGAATCGACCCCAAATGAACAACGTTGTCGTATTCCTGCGCAAAACTAATTGGTTCCTGCAGGAACGAAACAAACATCACCGAAGACACAACAATGCCGACGGCAACGTATAGCAACAACGACCTTGTGTCAAAACCAAGCGTCACGCGATCGCCTTCCGCAAACAATGACTCCCTAGAAGAAGCAGCGCGATGCTTACCTAGAAGAAACAGAATCACACCAAACGCAAGTTGAGGAAATAGCACGCTTGCCCAGCTGCTCTGAACGCCAATGAGCGAGTATACAAAGGTCATTGCTACAGTAGCCGGGATTCCTATAAGAGGAGCAAATGCAAACGCGAAAGAGAAACTAGCGCGGAATCCCCGCAAGGCAAGGAACCCTGGTATATAAAGAAACACCGCTCCTGCTAGCGCGGCGAAAAAAAAACGAACCCACATGGTTGCCTTTCATAAACAGGACAAAACAGACTTAAAAGTATAACCCAGACGCATTGATCCGACGCCCAGCCTAATGCCAAATGCCGCGCCCGCCCGCCAAACACGGGCAAAACAAGCAAAGCCCCTGCGCGTCGGATGCTGAACCGCTGCGCAGGGGCTTGATGCTTCACGTCTCACTTTAAGAAGATATGAGCAGGACATTGAAGAAAGTCGGAAGCCCCTCCTGCGTGCACGTCCGCGGATTAAGCCGCCAACAGTTGCATCCAAACCAAATGCGACCGAACCGCATTCATGGAAGGGGCTTCGTATGAACAATACTACCCCTTTCGTGGGGCACGACGCGCACACCCACTCGAAAAAGACCTACGCCTTCGCGTCAGCCACGGGCGAGGTCGAGAGAAAATCGCTCGGGTACGAGCCCGGCGAACTCGCATCGTGGATAAAGCCCCGTTCCAGCCCGCGAGATGCGTTTACGAGTCGGTTAGCGGCTTCCACCTGTACTGCCAACGGGATTCTGGTGGAAACAGATAGGATCAAGGGCGAAGTCAACCGTCCTTGATCCTTCAGCGCCTATCAACAATGTCCGTCTCATCAAAAAGAGTGGGCGTCTAGATCACACAAGCATACTCGCCCGCAGATCAACAAACGTCCACTCCATCAATCGACAAAATCAATTCAATTATACCGTAAGCAACGAAAGCCCTAGCTTGCCTGCGCTACAGTTTCGGCGGCGTCCACTCACCCTCGTCGGTGCTCGGCGCAGTCGCTGCCCCGCCGCCATTGCCACCAGGAGCAGGTGCCGGGTTGACAGCACCGCCCGATGACGGCGCATCAGAGCCAGCATTGCCGCCGCCCGAAGACGATCCGCCGCCGTAATTATACTGCGGCTTGTAATACGTGTACCCCGCAGAAGCTTCAACGTCACCTGCAGCAGCTTCTTCAGCCTCTGGCTGCGGCTCCTCGTGCTTCTCGTTCGAAACAGACGCAGCGTCAACGCAATAAACGCCCCCTTCGAACTTAACAACCAAAGCGTTGCCGATGGAATCGATAACCTCAACCTCCTGGTTCAAGGACAGCTTCGCCGCCTCGTTAGTCATCAAGTAATCGGAGTAAAGCAAGGCGCCATCGGCGGCGTATCCAGTCCAAGATTCGTACTCGGAAGAACCCTCAAGCGACAAGATTCGCTCAGGCAACTGAACCTCACGCTCGTTAACAACGACGGTACAAAGATCCTCGCTTGAAGACCCGGACTTCACATCGTCATCGGATGCGCCGCGAGGCGAAGGCTCGCCTGTCGAGGATCCAGAGCCCGAAGAGGCGGCATTCTCATTAGAATCGGTTTGAGAACCGCTTGCTTCGCCCTTCGAGAACCCAAACAGCTCATCCACTTTGACAAGAACCTCGTCACCACGGTTCAGAATGCAGGAATACGTCTGAGCGCCATCGGCAAGAACTACAGCCGTGACTTCTTCGCTGTCGGCATCCGACGCGCTGCCTGAAGACGAACCCTTCGACTCCATCTCGTCGGCATAAGCAACGCCAACACCCAAAAGGAACGGATCGCGACGGACCGAAGCGCTTACCGGCATCGTCATCTCATCGCCATCTCCCACGGTAGCGCCAGTCGAAGACCCCTGACCGCCACCGCTAGACGCACCGCCACCAGCAGACGCTCCGCCGCCAGAAGACGATCCCCCACTCGGAGCAACGCCTGCAGCACTTCCGCCGCCAGCGGAAGACGAGCCACCACCGTAGCTGTAGCCGTAATCATAAGAAGGAGCGACAAATCCGCCGTCGGAAGCCTCGGGCTCAGACGCCTCCGAAGCCTTCTCGCGCATCACCTTATCGGCAGGCATGTACCCTTCGAAGCCATCGGCATTGCGCACAAAGAGCAAGTTGCCAAAGGAGTCAAGAACGGTTACCTCTTCATTCAGTTGGAGCGTGAGGATGTCATCACCCGAGAAATCGGGCTTAGCAAAAATGATCGCGCCTTCCGCTGCATAGCCGGTCCATTGCTCGGGAGCGGCCTCGCTCGAAGTACGAACCAGATTCTTGGCGATATACACGGTCTTTCCGTTGTGCACCGCACGGTAATAATCGTTGGCGTACGAACCCGTCAACTCCGTAGCGGGTTTGACGTTTTGCAAGGTGTCCCCTCGTTTCAAAACGGCATCGGGAACGAAAACGTTGTTCACCTTAACGATAGCCCGCACGGTTTCGGGTGTCGTGGCCATGGTCTCAGAGGCTTTCGACTCCGAGGCCGAACGGCCAAAATTCAAAGCGAAGGCAACGCCCGCGCCGACAAGCGCGACGGCGCAAATCGAGCCAATGACGACTTTCAGGCCACCACTGCGCTTCGGGCGAAGAGGCTGGCTCGACAAGCCCTCAAAAGGATCAGCGTCGAACGCGGCAGGTTTAGCATGAGCAGCGGGCTTGGCATGAGCGCCAACCTTGTCCGTCTCCTCCAATTCGATTGTAGGCAAATTCTCAAGACCCATGTTTACCCCCTGCAGGCATCGATGATGCCATGAACGAAATCGTAAGCGGACGTTCCCTTAGCGAACGAATCCGCATTCTGCTGCGCGATGTACTCAATGCTCCTGACAACCGTGCCGCCGTAAACCGTGAACTTGTTTCCAGAGGCGTCTTGCAGAATCGCATACGACCGCATCGCCATGTCGCGCTTATATTGGTCGGCACCAGAGAAACCGACCAAGACATTGGTGTAGTACTCGACGCCGTTCGAGGAGCTGAAGACGGGGTTCTGAGAGCCACGTACGTACGCCTTGCCTCGGCTAACGCCAGGCGTATCGAAGGTCAGGCTTCCGTTAGTCACGCGATCATTCCAAGCAAGAAGGGTTCCCGTTTCGACAATGGTGTACCCGTTAACCCCAGAACCCGTGAACATGCTCTTCGCCGTGCTGGCCATACCCGTGATCATGCGGATGCCCTTTTTGCCCGTTATGCGAATGGAGCTGCCTGCGTAACGCAGCAGGTCGTCAAGTCCGTAATAGCGGGTTGCGGTGTAGGAGCTGCCATTCGAAGAAACGATCCACGAGTACATATGGGTCGGGTAAACGTCGTGCGCGGCCGCACTTGCGCTGTTGTATTCGTACATCGTCACACTGTGCGGACCCGAACCGGAAATCTGGACGGTCCCGTATTTTCCATCTACGTCAAGCGCAGTAGCAACACCATCGACATACGCAATGCGTTTATCCGTAACCTCGCTAGGAACGTCGGAAAGGTTGATCTTGACGCTTGTCTTTGCCGCCGAATCGGCAGATTGGCCAAGAAGATCGTTGATCATCCTGGTCAAATCGTCGCCGTATGTTTTAGACGTGGCCCAACGACCGGTCAGGTCCTTCACCTTCGGCGCACATCCACGCGTCACGTAATTGAATCGCGGATCGACCGTTTCTTTATTCAGGTCATCGGTGGAAGCGTAAGCCTTCAGGTGCTGAACCTGGGCGCGCAGGCCCATACGCACGGCATCTTTACCGTACTTGCTGAAGTCGGCACCAGCAGCGCCGCCATCAGTAGCGCCCAAGCCGCAGAAATTGCACTGCTCTGCGCTAACCTGCCCGCCGAAGGAAAGCCATCCCGTCTCCTTCATCGCTTGCGCGAAGACGACCTCGGCACGCACGCCTTCAGCCTGAGCCTCTTCAAACAAGATGTTGCAGAACTGCTCGATGCTGGAAGCGCCGTATTTGGTGTAAATGGAAGACGGGAACGCCTTGCCCTTGGACTTGAACCACGCAACCATCTCGTTCACCGATGTCTTCGATGAACCCATGATAGCCGGGTTGTCCTCGCAGGCCATGGGGGTGGTCACGCTCTCGCCCGTCTTGTTCACGGAAGAAGAGCTGACATCCGACCCACCGCCGGCGGTCTTCGACAGCCCGTAGTACTCGGCGATGCCCTTCGCATCAGCCTGACCCATGCGAGTCCTCCATTCGGAGCTCGCAAGCTTGGAAGCGTCGCTTCCATTGGTCACGAAAGCATGCTCGACGATAATGCCGCAAATGCCCTTCCAACGCGCCCAGTAGTTGATACCGTACCAATCGCACAATCCGCCAGGCGAAGGATACGTTTCGCCGTCGGTGCAGTTACGCGTTTTGACACCGCGGTTGCAAAGGCCGCAAGAAGAAGAAAGGTTACTCAAAATGCTGTTGCCGACACCTTTGCCGACAACGTGGGTTTCGTTATACAGATACGCGCTTTCGTTCGGGATCCAAACCTCGCTGCCGTTCGCAGAGGGGGCAGATGCGGAATTGCAATGAATGCTAACGACTATATCCGCTCCCTGATTGACCGCAGAGTTAATGCGCTCCTCGCGATTCATGTACTGGTCGTTCGACTTGGTCAAAACCGCCTTAACACCCGAGTAGGTGTTGAGTTCGTTCACGCATGCGACCGCGATATCCCAGTTAGCTTCTTCTTCATTGACGCCATTGGCGTGAGCTCCGGCCTCGCCACCACCATGACCGGGGTCAATCGCCACCACCAGCACCCCATTGCTTTTTGCTTCCGCCTTTTCAATTGGAAAGGAGAAGACCAAGCACACGGCCAAGAGGGCGCTTAGCAGCAAGCGGAATCGCTTGTGCAAGGAATCCATGACGCAAATAGAGTCATGCGAAATAAGCATCAATAGCTCCAATTCATTAATTAAGCTGCGTTTACGAGCAAATGGCGCGTTATCGAAAGGCGCATGCGAAAAGGTTATCGCCTCTAACAAAGCGACGCAATCTCAAACTGCGCTCGACGGTGCAAATGAAAGATGTTCGCACAAAATGAACTGAGTTCCGGAAAGCAAACAAAAACCAGTTCAAGATGGAAATCCAAAAATCGAAATCACCCTATCGCGTAGCCTCAATAGCGGCTTTGATGTCAGCGATCGAATACAGGCTGCCGAAGGCGCAAATCACATCGCCGTCAGCAGAAACAGCTCGCGCATCAGAAAGCGCCCTTTCGAACGACTCGGCCGCGCTCACACCACGCTCCAATTCGATCTGCCGCGCATAAGCCGCCTTTTCGACAGCCCGAGCCAATTCGGACGCTTGAAGCGCGCGGGGATTAGGAGGCGTCACGCAAATGAACCCATCCGCAATATCTATGACGTTTTCAATCATAGATTGATAATCTTTGTCGGCGAGAACGCTCATGACGAAAAGAATCTTCTTGTTCGGGAAAAGATCGCGCAGCGAATCAGCCAGGACCTGCGCCCCTTGAGGATTATGGCCGCCGTCGACCAAGATAGCCGGACCTGCCTTGCGACAACCCCCTTCGCTCTTGATCTCGCCATCTTGCTCAGCGATATCGCCCGAATCGCCAAAGCCACTCTCGCCCGTCTCGACGATCTCGAAACGGCCCTGCCACCTGGCTCGGGCGATGCCGCGCTCAATATCGTCGTCCGAGATCTTCCACCCGCGCTCACGCAAACGCAGCGCGCATTCGATTGCCATCGCCGCATTGCAAGGCTGATACGAACCCAGCAAGCTGGTCTGATACGCCTTGCCGCAATAATCGAACGAACGCATTGCCTGGCCATTCACTTCGCCAACCTTAAGCTGTGCGAAATCAGGCATGGTCACCGTGCAATCTGCCGCCTGCGCCGCCGCCGCGATAGCGCGCGTGGCGCCCTCGTCATCCTGCGGGTAGCTGACAACCGATGCACCGTGCTTGATGATACCCGCTTTCTGCGAGGCGATCTGCTCGTAGGTATCTCCCAGAAGCGCCGTATGGTCAAGGCCGATGCGCGTGATCACGCACACTTCGGGCGCAGCGATGACATTCGTGGAGTCAAGCATGCCGCCCAGTCCGACTTCCAAAACGGCGATGTCACAACCGCTTCGAGCGAAATGCTCAAGCGCAACCGCCGTCATAAGCTCGAATTCGGTGGGGTGCTCCCCCGTCTCGCGCGCAATCGTCTCAGCATGCTCGCGCACGAAAAGCGTGACCTCGCGCAGATCCTTAGGCGAGATCATCTCGCCGTTCACGCGGATGCGTTCCTCGAACGTGATAATGAAGGGGCTGGTGAACAACCCGGTTTTATAACCAGCTTGCGTCAAGATGCTGCTGATATAGGCGCTGGTCGACCCCTTGCCGTTCGTGCCTGCAACATGCACGAACTTCAGCTTGTCCTGAGGGCGGCCCATGCGATCAAGCAACGATTCGATACGCTCAAGCCCATAACAAGACGAATGCCAGGCAGGATCGTTGATGTACGCCACAGGGTCGAAGGCCTCGTCTTGAACCTCTTTAATTGCACCGTCGCCCTGTTCAAGCGGCTTGGCATCGCCAACACCGGTCGAAGCCGACATCTCATTCAAGATGCGACCCAACGTGGCGAAGTCCTCTTCAAGCGCCACCTGCTTCTTGCGATCGTAAATAGCGGCAGCGGGATGGTAAATCGGGAACACCGTGAACTTACCGGCATGCTGCACTTTACCGTGGAGCTGCGTGATGCCCACCTCGGTCTTCAAAATGAACTTGGTGGCGAAATTACCCAACGTGACAATCACCTGAGGGTCGATAGTGCGCGTCTGTTCTCTAAGGAACGGCGAGCACATCTCGATTTCCTCGGCCTTGGGGTCGCGGTTCGAAGGAGGACGGCATTTCAGCACATTCGCGATGAACACGTCGCGCTCGCGATCAAGCCCAGCGATTTCCAACAGGGCATCGAGCTTCTTGCCAGCAGCGCCAACGAAAGGCACGCCCTGCAAGTCCTCGTTCCTCCCCGGTGCCTCGCCAATTATCAGCACACGCGCGTTCGGGTTGCCCTCGCCGAAAACGGTCTGCGTTCGGCCTTCGGCAAGTGGACACTTATGGCATGCGGACACCTGCTCGCGCAGCTCGTTCAAAGGAATATGCGGTTTGGTCATGATTAGAATTGCCTCTATACGTACAGGCGCGGCATGCGCTGGGCGAAGCCGATCGCGATCTCATGCTGGATGGTGTTCAACTTGGCGGCCATCTCGTCGATGGTCACCTCCAAATCACCTTGAGCGCCAACGATGATAACCTCATCGCCCACCTGCGGGTCAAGACGAGATTTCGTGCCGTAGCTGCGCAAGTCAACCTCGAACATGCACTGGTCCATGCAGATGTTGCCAACTTGACGCACACGACGACCGTTCAGCAGGAAGTCCGTGTTACCGGAAAGCCCACGCACGAGGCCGTCAGCATAGCCCAACGGAACCGTGCAGATCTTCACGCTGCCAGGGCTTCGATAGTTCAGCCCGTAGCTTACGCCCTCGCTTGGCGGCACCAAGCGCGTATCGGTGATGCGCGCATGAACGCTCATGGCGGGCTTCAAATCGCAGATAGCGTACGTCTCGGGGCACGCGTGGAATCCGTAAAGCGAAATACCCAGACGTGCCATGTCGAAATGGACCTCGGGATAGCGGTAAAGCGCGGCGGAGTTCGCGCAATGAACGATACCAGGATCGATACCCGCCGCACGCATGTTCTGGATAGCCTCGTTGAATCGACGAGCCTGGATCTGGAAATCAAGCGTGTCCTCGCCGTCGGCCGTCGCGAAATGAGTGAACGTGCCAACCAGTTCAAGCGCACGATGAAACGCAACCTGCTGCATGAATTCGACAACCTGGTCATAACGGACGCCAATACGATTCATGCCCGTGTTCATAGCCAAATGGAAAGGCGCGCGCATATTATGCAAGTCGGCCATCTCGGCATATGCAATGGCGAATTCCGCGTCGTAAATAGAAGGAAGGATGTGATACGCCAAAAGAATGGGAATCGAAGTCACAGGAGGCTGAGCAAGGATCATCAGCGGAGCGGTGATTCCCGCTTTGCGCAGCGAGACGGCTTCGGGAACCGTGGCGACGGCAAGATATTCCGCGCCCGAATTCAAGGCCATCTTCGCCACCGCCACTGCACCGTGGCCGTAGGCATCCGCCTTCACGACAGCAAGCAAACGAGTATCTTGGGAAAGATGATGCTTGGCCTCAAGCACGTTATGGCGAATGGCACTAAGGTCGATTTCGACCCAAGCCCAACGCTCGTCGGTTTCCGAAATGGCATCGACCTTGTCCATATCGAATGGGATAGGTTCGCCACCATCTAAACCATCTTGATCGAAACCGGTGCCCAAACGACCCGACATAGCAGGGCGAACAGGCGCGGCCGGACGATTCGACATGCTGTTTGAAGCAGCCTTAGATTCGGAATCATGATTGCGCGGGAACGAAGGGGCCTCGCCTAGTTGAGCAGCACGGGCGTTTTTACGCATAGCGTCAGCAGCCGATTCGAACCCGGGCTTATGGCTGTTGAATCCGATGAATCCATTGGGTAGATTGTCAGACATCTTTGCTCCCACATCCGTCAACGATCGTTCTTTAAGCGCGCAAAGGCGCACTGTTCGTTAAACTATAAACCTTTTCTAAGCTCGCATCGCCTTCAACGAGAAGAACGCAAGCACCCGTCAAAGGCTGTCGGCCCTAGAAAACACGAAGGCCGTCGACCTTTCGATCGACGGCCAGAAACCGCGTATTAAGCGGATGCCTACTCGGCAGCAGCCTCGGTGGCAGCTTCCTCAGCAGCAGGCTCCTCGACAGCCGCGGGTGCCTCAGCAGCCTCGGCAGCAGCCTTCTTGGCGTACTCCTCGGCACGCTTAGCCTTGGCAGCAGCCTTAGCCTCGCGCTCGGCCTTCTTGGCCTCTTCCTTGGCAGCGGTCTCGGCGGCCTTCTTGGCCTTGCGCTCGGCCTCGCGAGCAGCAACCTGAGCCTGAGCAGAGCCGAACTTGTCGGCGAAGCGCTGAACGCGTCCACCGGTGTCGACGAACTTCTGCTGGCCGGTGTAGAACGGATGGCACTCGTTGCAGATTTCGACGCGGATCTCGGGCTTCGTGGAATGCGTCTTGAACGTGTTGCCGCAGCTGCACGTCACGGTGCACTCGACGTAATCCGGATGGATTCCTTCTTTCATGGGATTCTCCTTTTCATGCCTTGGTTTCCGACCAAGGCGAAGACAAGCCTTATTAGATTACCACGTACCCCTTACTGCGCAACCCCTAAAACCTGCCGCTCATTAAGTTCGCAACTTCTTCAAAAGAAGCGGCCCGGAAGGGCCGCCCTTGAATCCTAATGCTGACGTGCGGGTTTGAACGAAGCCTTTGCTGTGGCATCCTTCTCGCGGCTGGCCATCTTCTTTCCCGAAAGCAGCAAGACGAAAGCCATGATCACGACAACCGCACAGAAGATAGCCGCCGGAATATAGCACCCATCAAGCAAGCCAGCATCGACCGCCTTTGCCATGATAAATGAGTAACCGAGTTCGCCGTTGCACAGAACAACGCCTGCCAACATCCTCTGCGACGTGTCAAGCGACTGGCTGATCAGGCAAAGAGCGCTGATGAAAACGACATTACCGCAAACCACGAGCATGAGCTTCTGGAAAAAACGCTCGTCGACAACGTAAAACGGGGCCCATGTGCAAGCTACATAAGTCACAACAAGCAAGATCGCCAAGTACGCAACCATCAACACCACGTTCATAAGGAACGTGCTCGTCGCATCGACGATCCTCGAGGTGCCCTCGGGGGACTGAGGCCAACGACGAGCTTGGCAGACAAACGGCAACGCCACGGCGCAAACGCCCGTCAGCCAAATGGACTCGCCTGTCATGACCGTTCTTGTAACCGCGGCGATGATCATCACCACGCAGATCGCGTTCAACCTGAAACCCTTCAACTTCGAAACCGTGATTTTCATCATGTTAGCCATGATCAGCTCCTGTCATCCAAACCTGGGAATTTGCTTCCCCTATTCATAGGTCTGAATATACGGAGGGTCGGTAAACGAAAGATCTCACCAATATAAATCAGCGCGTTTAAGTTTCGAGGTGATATCGGAGCAAGGGCTAGACTAGCTTTGCCTGTCGTTCCCTATGCCAGACATCAAGCTTTTTGTACAGCGTATGAAAAGCCATCGTCGAAAGGGCAACCATAACGATGATGATCACGCCCATCTGAAGCGTGTACGGCGTCAGACAGAACAGGCCAGGCAGCAGCATGTGCCCGCCCACAGTGCCGCCGATGACGACAACCAAAAGCGCCGCGCGAATCGGCGTGTACGGGATCGAAAGCCTGATAACCAAGTTGATACCGACCCACGATGTGAGAAGCACGCACATAGTTGAGACCTGAGCATACGTCATGCCCAACCCGTAACCGAACAGGTTAGCCACAATAATGCAGATCACGGAGCACAGCGCGCCCGGAATGCTTCGAACGATGACGTTCTCCAGGAAGTGCCCCTTGATTCTGTCTCGATTGGGCTCAAGCGCCAGTACAAACGACGGGATGCCAATGGTGAACATGCTGATCAGCGTCATTTGAATGGGCTGGAATGGATACTGCCACGGAGCCAAAACGAAGAAAACCGCGCAGGTGATCGAAAGAAGCGTTTTCACCAGGAACAACGATGCAGAACGCTGAAGGTTGTTGATCGACCTCCTGCCCTCGGCGACAACTTTGGGCATACTGGCGAAATCGTTGTCAACCAAAACAAGCTGCGCCACGTTTCGTGCCGCATCGGATCCCGCCGCCATGGCAACGCTGCAGTCCGCCGCCTTCAGCGCCAGCGTGTCGTTCACGCCGTCGCCCGTCATGGCAACCGTATGACCGTCGTTCTGCAGCGCAAGCACGAAGGCCTTCTTCTGCTCGGGCCTCACACGGCCGAAGACATTGCATGACCCAATCGCGCTCGCGATCTCCTCGTCAGTTCGAAGCGTGGTGGCATCGACGCAATGTTCGGCGTCGTCGATGCCGACCTTTGCGGCGATCCCCGAAACGGTATGCGGATCGTCACCCGAGATCACGACAACGCGAACACCTTCCTCTTTGAAGTAAGCGATGGTTTGTGCGGCAGTCGGCTTGATTTGATCGCGAATTCCAACGAAACCCAACGGCCTGGGAGCACCGACGATCTCCCCTTCTTCGTCGAACCCGTCAACCTTGGCAAGCAGCAACACGCGGGCATCGGCAGACAACACGCCCACCTGCTCGCTCACAAGATTGAATGCATCGCCCATCACGAACTGAGCGGCGCCCATGACATACGAAGACCCATCGGCGAACACACCACCTGACCACTTTTTATCACTTGAAAACGGGATGGAACGAACGCATTCAAGCGGCTTCATCGACAGGCACGCGCCGTAGTGAGCAAGAATCGCACGAGCTGTTTCGTTGGGGTCTTCATCAGCCGCCGCGATCGAGAAAAATGCTCGATCGAGATTCGCCAGTTCCGCCTTATCGAAACAGCCCTCGACAGGGGCGGTCCAGGCAACTTCCATGTCGCCGGTCGTGATGGTACCGGTCTTGTCCAAGCAAAGCGTATCGACACGCGCAAGCGTCTCAATGCAGTAAAGCTGCTGAACAAGAACGTTGCTTTTCGCTAAACGAATGACCGACACGGCAAGCACCGTAGACGTCAGGAGGATCAAACCCTCGGGGATCATTCCCACTAAAGCGGAAACCGTAGACAAAGTCGCACTGTTGAATTCGGTATGGGAGAAAAAATACGCGCGAGCGAACAGAAAAAACCCAAGCGGGAACATGATGCAGCTTACGAACTTGATGATGCCATTCAAACTGTTAATGATCTCGGAATTAACCTCTTTGCGGCGCTTCGCCTCGGCCGAGATCTTCGCTGCATAGTTTTCAGCGCCCACATGCTCCACACGGGCGTAGACCTTGCCGGCATTCACAAATGCACCGCTCATCAAAACATCGCCTTCGCGCTTCTTGATGAGTTTGCTTTCGCCGGTCAGCAGGCTTTCATTAGCGTCACAAGCACCATGAACGACAACGGAGTCGGCGGGAATCTGATCACCCCTGCCAAGAACGAGCACATCGTCGCGAACGATCTGATCAAGCGGCAAATCGACCTCTGCCCCATCGCGCAAAACAGTGGCTTTGCTGCCTGCGATAATCGATAGCTTGTCCGTCGTACGCTTCGAGCGGATCTCCTGAACGATGCCGATTATAGTGTTGATCACGATGACCATCATGAAGAGCATGTTCTTGAAAGAGCCCGTGACGAAAACAAACGCGGCTAAGATCACGTTGACCAGATTGAACAGCGTGCAGACGTTATCGCGAACGATCTCGGAAACCGAACGGGTCTTCGCCCCGACGTCCGCGTTGACATCGCCCGACGCAACGCGTTCGGCAACCTCCTGAGAAGTCAGACCGAGAATAGGAACAGCCGCGAAGATCTTATCTTCTTCGTGCGTGTCACTCATCGCCGATGAACCCCTATCCTTCATCTTGAAACTTCCTGCACGAGCGTTAAACTCCCGCCGAACAACCAATGTCGGCACCTGCCGAGCATAACTGATCACAAGCCCGCGAGCACCCGTAAAACGGCAAATCGCCGACGACAGAAGGCGCCAGCGATTCGGCAGCAAAACAATGCGATTATTTAACCAAGCAGATCCCGAACGTTCTCGGGAGGCACGTACGTAGGCACAGCCTTAGAAAGAGCGTCGCGCGCTTCCTTATCGGTCATCTCAAGAGACGCCCTCAAGATGTCAAGCTTCGCATCAACCTCATCGAAGCTGACTTCCTTACCGGTCGAGATCATGATGCTCTTCTGTTTCGTGGGAAGCGTGTTCTCTTCATTCATCAGAAGCTCTTCGTACATCTTTTCGCCGGGACGCAAACCCGTGTAGACGATCTTGATATCTTGATCAACGCGCAAGCCCGAAAGCGTGATCATGCTCTTTGCAAGGTCCACGATCTTGACCGGATCGCCCATGTCCAAAATGAAGATCTCGCCACCATCAGCCATGCCGCCAGCCTGAATAACCAAGCGTGAGGCTTCAGGGATGGTCATAAAGAAGCGAACGATGTCAGGATGGGTCACGGTGACAGGACCGCCCTCCGCGATCTGCTTCTTGAAGATGGGAATGACGCTGCCATTCGACCCAAGAACGTTTCCGAAGCGCACGGCGGCGAAAACGGTAACGGGCGCGCTGGGATCCTTCCTGCCCTCAGTAGAGAGTTGCTGTTGAATCTTGCGGTTCTCCTGAGCGTAATGTTGGATGATCATCTCGCCCATGCGCTTGGTGGCACCCATAACCGATGTAGGATTGACCGCCTTGTCGGTCGAGATGAAAATAAAACGTTTGACCTTGAACTCGTTTGCCAAGCGAACCGTGTTCAGCGTGCCGAAAACGTTGTTCTGGATAGCCTCACGGGGACAAATTTCCATAAGCGGAACGTGTTTATGAGCAGCCGCATGGAATACCGCATCAGGTTCGTACTTAACAAATACATCGCGCAAACGACTAACGTCGCAGACGCTACCGATCTCAACGCAAACCTCGATATCGTCGTACTGACGCATGATCTCATTCTTAAGAAGATACGCGTCGTTCTCCCACATGTCGAAGATAACAATACGCTCTGGGGCAACCGTTGCCATCTGACGGCAGAGCTCGGAGCCAATGGAACCCGCGCCGCCCGTGACAAGAACGGTCTTTCCGGAAATGTAGCCGCAAACCATGCGCGTATTCAGAACGATCTCCTCGCGACCAAGAAGGTCAGCGACGTCTACTTCACGCAGCTGGATGTCATCGATCTCGTCAATGGTGAGCTCGCGAACATTGGGCAGCGTGCGAAGCTGGCAATTCGTTTCGGTGCAAATGCTGTAAATGCGCTTACGCTCATCAAGCGTGGCGGAAGGAATGGCAACGACGATCTGCTCGATATCGAACCGAGAAACAAGATCAGGGATATCCTCGCTTGTGCCAAGAACGCGAACGCCGTGAATGCGCTGCTTCTGCTTTGCGGGGTCGTCGTCTACAGCGACAATGGGGTCGCCAAGCATATTGGGGTCATTTGAGACCATACGATTGATAGCAAGGCTACCGGTTTCGCCAGCGCCGACGACCAAGGTACGAGGCCTGTCGAATCCTTTCGGAGGAGCAGCGAACTCGCGCTTCTTCGACCGCATGACACGATACTGCATGCGGATGCCTCCGATGAAAATAACTTGAAGGATGAGTGCAACGCAGTAAACACGGATAGGCACCCATTCCCCAATAGTCCAAAGGAAGACGGCCGAAACAAGAATTCCGAGACCAACCGCTACTACGATACGCAGCATGTCATCGGTGGAAGCGTACTCCCAAAGATTGTTGTATAAGCGAAAAGCCATGTACGTCAAAAGGTTGATGACAACGGCAATGCCAAGAATGAAATAGATCTCGTGAGTCGCAAACAGGAACTTGTCCTGCAACGTAAGAACGGAACCAAGCCAATACGACAAGAATGTCGCGGCTATGTCCCAAACAACGAGGAATGCGGTTCTCTTGGTGAAACGAAACTCCATACCGAAGACCCTAACTCTCTCGTAAGGAAACAAAGATAACGAAACAGGTACGCCAAGAAGCGCGCACGTTGATAAATATTACCCCAGTTGAAACAGTTGAGATCCAAAAGGAGCGCTCTTTGCGATAAGAACAAAAGGGCAAGCAAGCGAACAAGATGAGAAAGATAAGAAAGATAAGAAAGACCTTGCACATCCGAAAAGCCAAGAAGGCGGCGACCGGAAAGCACCCGCAAAAGGAAAAAGCCCCCGGGTTGGACCGGGGGCAAGAATAAGGGCCGCCC
>ERZ1034768.23-NODE-23-length-70710-cov-8.491671_pt1 | contig 70710 bp, 95 predicted proteins | sample MGYA00520691_ERZ1034768 | MGnify/ENA primary metagenome ERZ1034768 (study PRJEB33766, sample SAMN09781704) | gut metagenome | biome: gut microbiome | host: Homo sapiens | place: Madagascar | study: EMG produced TPA metagenomics assembly of the PRJNA485056 data set...
GAACAAATCCGGCTACCCGGATGAAGCAATCAAGACCCTTGCGCGTTGCTTTTATCCCTCCATGGTTGAGTTTTTCAACAGCGAGGAAGGCCAGCGTGAATATGAGGAATGGCTGAAAGAGCAGGAAGCTCTACAAGCCTTGCCTGTTGCAGCATAAAAACAGCAGGACGCTCCTAGTAAAGGGATCGTCCCGCTTTATATAGATGTATCTCACCGAGGTGTGTCCAGTTGGGCACACCTCTTATTTTTTTGTCCTTAATCTTCTAACCCATGGCTCCCGGCCACATTCCGCAGGTATTCTTCTGGCTCACCGTTCAGAATCAGCTCTGCATACGCCAGCGGATCGTTATAGATTAGGTAGTCCAGTTCTGTTTGCTACGCCATGGTAACATCCAGCGCATCTTCGACCTTGGCGCAACAAGCCCCCACACACAAAATGTACAACTTGTTCGATTCCGAAAGAAAGTCTCTTCACTTCTTTGTACTAAAAGTCAACTTTTTCGTAAATTTTTCTGATTTCACTTTCAATTTTTCTACATTTATGATATATAATAAGAGAGTATAAGAACAATCTTTATGTGCAATCATCGTTATGGATGTATCAAAATGCCCACAACAAGACATGATATTGGTTACCACGGCACGCTTGATATAAAAGCAAATGCCATTATAGAACAGAATTATTTTATTCCAAGTAGTAAGGATACCGAATGGCTCGGTGAGGGAGTGTACTTTTTTGCTCATAAGCAACATGCTATAGATTGGGCTAATAGGGAGGCTTCCAAGCCACGAAACATTGGGAAAGCCTCTTGTGTGTTATCGGTGGACTTGGATTATGAACCATCTGATTTGTTAGACTTGGATGATCCCGAACAGTTGCAAATGTTAAATGACTTTGTTTCTGCATCTATGGAAAAATTGAAATCGAGTAAATCTGCACCAGTGGTAAATTTATCTTCTGATGCAAAACATCAACGTTGGTGTTTTGCATGTAACTTGTATCGTCGGCTCAATTCGTCTATTAAATTGACTTCTTATACTTTTCATTTTGGTATGACACCGCTTGGCTTACATCAGAACCAACGTCAGATCTGTGTAAACAATCCAACAGTTATTTCGAATATCAGAAAGGAGACTTTATGATGATGCACCCAGATTTCCGGGCTCTTCTTGACGCATACACCCCAGATGAGCTGGCAAGTATCTTTCGTGAGGAATTAGAGGCTCTCCAAATCCCATATACCACAAATAGTTCTGAAAATTCCTATTTTGCTCCGCTTTCTAGTAATGATTTTGACTCAGTAATTTTTGATTCAAATTGGATGATTCATAATCCTACTGTCAAAGCATATATTCGACCAGTAGATTATCAGAAGCAGCCGTTTTTATCTCAAAATTCAGTATCTATTACATCTAATAGTACGCGGTCGAATTCAGTATTAGTTAAATATAACTGGATTAGTCTTTGTGACTTGGGTCGTATTGCCTAACATCAAGCGGGTGAAGATAATGAATGAACAAAACCAGAGTATCCTTTCTTTTTCCCATATTGTTTTTGACGAGCTTTCTTTTAAACGCATTGGTTTTCGTCAACCGGATGAACAAGAAATTCAAACGACAATCGGATGTACAGTACGGGCTTTTGCTCCCAATCAATACGGTGTAACGCTTACGGTACAGGCTGATAAGTCGAACGAGTATAATGCTTCTGCTCAAATTACTGGTTATTGCGAAATTAATGATGATTTTCCGCAACGCGACTTAATTTTAAGGGAAAATGCAGCTGCTATTCTATACCCTTACGCTCGTTCTGCGCTCTCTCTCCTAACTGCACAACCCGAGACTACACCGATTGTTCTTCCAGTGGTAAACATTCACGACTTAGCAAAGAACGCTTCTGGTGACAATGTTGACGGTAATTCCAATTAAAGAGATATAAAGACCACAAAACAATACACTTTGTTTTGTGGTCTTTATATTTTACATCTTAATCTTCTAACCCATGGCTCCCGGCTGCATTTTTCAAATATTCCTCTGGGTCGCCATTCAAAATCAAGTCCGCATAGCCCAGCGGGTCATTGTAGATGAGGTAGTCCAGTTCTGACCTCTGCTCCATGGTAACATCCAGAGCATCCTCGACCCCGGTGCAGTCAATGGAGATTTTTCTCCCGTCCCGGAGCAGCAGCTCCACGCAGCCAGTGTCCATATTAAACTTGCAGGCTCTTTCATCGTACTTCATAATCATACCCTCCAAATCTTGTGATTGGCTTACGGTCTATGACAAGGCATCGGAGTTTTGTGCCGTCCACAGGAACCTTCGTTGTTGTACCCGAAGAAAACGAAAAATCCGAACCCTTCTCCAATCGGAAACAGGTTCGGATTTTTCTTGTTTGGTGGAGGCGATGGGAGTCGAACCATCATCTATGATTTCACGAGCAATACGATAGCGAAAAAACCTTAAAACTACGGCAATTTTCTTTTGACTAATATCATTTTATAAATCAACACTCATTCGTAAGATGTAAAAGTGCGTGAGTAAGTGCGTGAGTGCCTTGCAAACAAAACAGCCCCGAGGAACCATCAGGCTCACCGGGGCTGTTGCTATACTATGATCTTGTTGGCGTTAATATTTTCGTGATGCCACGAAAACATCACATATAGGTCTTCTGGCTGCGGACCTGCGCTTCGATCATCGGTTTCAGGTAGCTGTCGAGGTCGCCAAAGGTCTCCTTGATGAAGGTGATAGTCTCCTGCGTCAGAGCCTTCTTCGCTGCGGCCAGTGCGCGACTGTAGGCAATGCGCTGGGCATCCGCATCGAACTTGTCCTGTTTCTTCAGGGCATCAACGTAGGTCTGGTTGACGTACTGGACGGCGTTGAACACCGCGTTGGCGGCATTCTGGAGACAGGTCTGCGCAAACTTGTTGTTGATGTATCCGTTTGCAATGCTGACACCCTTGTTCAGGCCCCAGCCAAAGATAACGGTCATTGCAGGGATGCAGGCAGTGAGTGCGACTTTCAGAAATTCATTCATAAGAGCTTATCCTTTCTGCTCGGTTTCCGAGCGCTGCTTTAAAATGTCCACAGCCTTGGTGATCGCTGCCGGGATCGGCAGTCCCATCAAGCCCGCGTTTTCAATGATGGAAATGGTCTCGTTGCAGATAAAGCCGATCACAACGGCATCCCGTACAAAGGTGGAACCCATCACGGCATCCAGCCTGCAGGCTACCAGCACGATCAGCAGTGTTTCGCCCTTGCGGCACAGGCCCTTCCAGCCTGCGCGGCTTTCCAGCGTACCGCTTTTGGTCTTGGGGCTTGCATGGAACACTCCTGCCACGATCAGCCCGGTGATGTAGTCGATGGCCATAAAGATGATGAGCGTCTGCAGCGCTGCGTCCCACCCGCCGAACAGGCTGGCAAACGCAGCGCCTAACGCACCCACGGCCATGCAGAAATAATCTTTCACGTTCTCACACCTCCATCACAAGGATGCCGTACTCCAGAGCGCACTGGTGCTCGATGCGGCATCCGCGAGCAGCCTGCCATCCCGGCGCAAAAATCGCCACATCAGCCTTTGCAAGAAACTCAATGCTCCTGGCCAGATAGTCCAGCGGCTTTGCGGCGGGGCCGAAATCATCAAAGAAGGTCTCCAGTACATCGACCTTGCCAAACTTCTGCCGGGCAATCTCGATCACTCTGCGGCGCTCTGCATTGATTTCATCGGCAGAGCGACCACCCATCGGCTGGCTGATAAAGATAACCTTGTTCATTTTTCTGCTCCTTTCACCGCGCCAAGCTCGGCACGCTTGATGATGCTGGCATAGTCCTTGTAAGCGTGGCTCATATCAACACCGGTGCTCACCCCCCGCACGCGGGCAGTGCTGGTGTACTGCCACATGCCAAAGGCAAACGCCGTTTTGGGCTTATCCTCAGGCTTGGTCTTGCGCTGGTCTTTGGGGTATCTCGCCAGCCACACGTCGTAGGGCTTCAGCGTAGCACCGCCCATGTACAGGAAGGTGCTGCCAAACCACAAACCGGTGTACAGCATGGCGTACACGCTCCAGCTTTCCACCGTGCTCAGCATGTAGGCCGTCAGGTCGGTCAGCGCGGCCTTGCCCAGCGGCTTCTGCACCTCGTCCTCGATGTCCACCGCCACGGGCAGCTCAAAGCTCCTGCCGGTGAGCAGCTTCTTGAAATACGCCAGCTCCTTGTCTGCCTGTTCCCGGTTGACTGCCTTGAAGTAGCCATACACGCCGCAGGGGATACCCAGCCGCTTGCATTCGCTGTAGTTGCGGGCAAACTGCGGGTCAGTGTAGGGCTTGCTTGGCAGACCCTTGGCGCTGTTGCCCATGGCGCGGATCATGACGCCGTCCACTCTGCCGGACGCCTTGACCTTTGCCCAGTCAATCGTGCCCTGATGCCGGGACACATCCATGATGGTCTTGCTCATGACTTACTCCTTTACTTCTCCAGCTCTGCCTTGATGGCTTCCAGATCGTCCGTGGTCAAGGACGGGTAGTCGGCGGCGATGTCTTCAAAGACTTCACCGGCGGCAATGCGGATTTTGAAAGCGCGGGTCATAATGCGAAGTTTGAGTGCGTTCAGGGTTTTCATAAAAATCAGCCTCCAATCAAATCAGCCATCATCAAAATAATATCGTCGTTTGCGGTTTCCAGCGCGTCCACGCGCTCCGGTAGCTTCTCCCGGGCTTCGGCCTTTTTGCGTGCTTCTTCCTGCGCGGCCAGCTCTTCGGCGGTGTAGCGGATGTATCTCTGCACCGGCACCTGTTCGGTCCATGCGGCCTGCGCAGGCACGCCCGGCACGTCGATGACCTTCCGCACATCCCTGCCGCCGCCGGGATACTCCGTTACGGTCTCGTAGTGGCTCACCTCCTCCACACCTTCCACAGCCGGGTGCTCCACTGGTTCGGTGTCGTCCACCAAATACCCAAGCGTCAGGTCAGGGTTTTCAATGGCTGCGCCGTTCTCGTCAATGATCTTCATGGTTCAAAACCTCCTTTCTCAGGCCACGCGCCGCCAGATGTGCACATAGTAGGCGGCGGGTTGCACGGTGGTGCTGCTGCCATAGATTGAGTTCGAGCTGGAAGCATCAAAAGAAATATCATATACCGACCCTTCATATTTAGTAAATCCACAAAAAGGAGAACTAGCCTCTGGAACTACTGCCAAAGCACCTATTGACGATATGGCGTTTTTACTACCGCGAAATGGTGATGTTTTACCGTCATTTGAAGTTTCGTTTAAGCTGCCGGTGATGTTCGGCAGTCCGGCCTCCACGGTAGTGCCCGCTGCGTGGCTTCTGCTGGCACCCATCAGCACGCGGTCGGATGCGATCTCTTCCCATGTGCCGCCAAACAGGGCGGCAGGGCTGGTGGGGTCGGTGCTCTGGTAGATGCTGCCCACAGGGTAAGGGTCCGGGGCAGTACCGCCTGCCAGATGCAGCGTGCCGTCCTCGTCGGCCGTGAAATCCTCGCTCAGTTTGACCCCGCCCAGCGTGGTGGTGGTAGCGGCGGGGAGGTTGTAGGGCGTACCGAACTTTGCGTCTGCTTCTGCTTTGGTGTAAAAACCGCCGTCCTGCAGCTTTTTGATCTCCGCGCTCAGTTCACCAGACTGCTGCTGCATGGTAGACATCTGAGCATCAAATTTCTGCTGAGCCGCCGTCAGCTGATTTTCGGTTTGCTGCCGGGCATCCGCTTCCTGCGCCGCCTGTACCGCCCGCCACTGCTTCACCAGCTCTGCTGTCGGGATGCCGGTCACTCCGTCCCGCATGACGCCGCAGACGTCTTCGTCCGCGCGGGTGTCGGTGACGTCGGCGGCCGAGATGGCGGCACTGCCTGCGGGCACAGAAATCGTGCACAGGCCAAGCTCATACTGGTTGTGGTTCTGCAGAATGTCGGGCGGCTGGGCAGCCACGGCAGGCGTGCCGGTCTTGAGCCGGATGGCGGTGAGGTTGGATGCCGTGTCGAACTGCAGCACTACCCGGTCCACCCGGTTGAGGGTGTTGTCGGCATCGGGTACAGTCAGCACCGTGTCTTCCCGGCTACAGACGGACACGCCCTTGAAGTCGTCGTAGTTCATCCAGGCAAGGCCCGGCGCAATGGTGACCTGCCGGGTTCCGGTGATGCTGACGGCGAAGTTGCTGTCCTTCGCGTAGACACCGGAGGTACGGGTGCACAGGTGGGTGGCCACATCTTCGGCACTGTAGGTCACACCGTCCAGCGGGTATGTGATAATGCTCATGTGCTTTTCCTCCTGAGGATGGGCGTGCCGATCTCGGTCGTGACCGAGTTCTCGCCCTTCTGAGATTGCAGGGTGACCGCCGTGATGCGGGCCGCCGCCTGGATGTCGGTGCCGGGCAGGCTGGCCGCTACCACCTTGCCCACGGTGACAGGGCCGGTGGGGGTAAAGCGGAAGTTTTCCAGCCGGAGATGTTTTGCAAGCTCCTGTTCACCCAGAGCACGCAGAGAAGCAAGGTAGTCGTCCTGAGACTGTTTTTCTTCCTTCTTGCGGCTGGATGCATCCAGAAGCAGCTCCCGCCGGGCCGCGCCGGTGTTGCCGGTGGCCCCGACGGTCACTGTTCCGTCTGCGCCCACGACCGTACAGATGTTTTTGTAGTCCGTGATGCTCTCGGTGTAGGTCAGGTCGGTCAGGTTGCCGTACTGCGGCGCATACCGGGCGTTGGGGTCCAGTTTGGGCCGGTACAGCTCAAACAGCAGCTTTTTCTGCGGCTGGTCGAACCGCACCCGGAAGCCGATGTCCAGCTCCTGACACACCTGCTCGGCGATGGAGAGCAGGCTGCCGGGCTTGACTTCGCCGGTGTAGGTGTCGGTCAGGCCTGCAGCGTCGCCCAGCTCCAGGCAGGGCCATGCGGCGGCCCCGGACACCAGGCCGCGCAGCGTGTCTTCGACCGCAAAACTGCTCAGCGTCTGGGTACTGACCCGCTCGTCGAGGATGCAGGCGACATCCTTTGTGGAGATGACCAGCTTGTGGTCGGCTTTCTGGGCCGACACGATGCGCATGAGCCGGTCGCTGCCGATGAGCCAGAGATACCGGTCCGGGCGGCAAAGGGCCTGCAGGGCGGTGGTATCGTGAAGCTCCAGCTGGGCCCCCTGCACGTTGCTGTAAACGTTGTAGCGCTCCGGCCACACCAGCGACACCCAGCTTTCGATGCGCCCCAGCGACTGCAGCTGGGCATCGTAGACGCAGATGATCTTGTGCCCGGATGCAGTCAGGGCGGATGTGATCTCAGCCATGGGAACCCTCCGTGATGATCGTGGTGAATGCAGCATGCATGGTCAGCGACAGGAACAGCCAGCTGTCGCCGGAATCTGCCGTGCGCTGCCATGCCTGCGCCCCGTGGTACACCGTCCAGAGGGTGCTGCTGTCATCCAGCACCGAAAGGACGTTGTAGCCTTTGCCGTCGATGACTCTCTCCACCCGGAGTTCGCCGTTTTCGCGGTAGACCTGCAGCTCGTCGCCGTCCTGCAGGGTCGTGACAAAGCGCAGAAACTCGCCGGTTTCCGGATTGATGACGCCGGGGTTGACCACATCGCCCCGGGCGGTCAGCGAGAGCTTCCAGTTCTGGGTGTCCAGACCCGCGTTGAGGATTCGGATATAACTGGCCTGCTCCCGCACGCCGTACTGATGCGAGGTGTAGCACGCAGGCAGCCGGAACACGGGGGTCACCTTGATGGTGGCTGCCGTGGTCTCGGCCACGCTGTGCCAGTAAGGATTCGGGCAGTACAGCTGGAAGCTGAAGGTGGGCCACAGCACGGCCGCCGAAATGGCCGGGCAGCGCTGCACCTCGGCGTCGCACCAGTACTGTCCGGCTACGGTGAGCCGCCCGGTGACGGACGGCGCAAAGATGTCCCGCAGCTGACGCTTGCAGTAATCGGCGTTGCGCAGGATGCGGCCGGTGATGGTGCGGGTGACGCCGGAAATGCTCCGGCTCTCCACCGTCGCGCCCACCTGCTGGTAGCCCTGACTGGTCTCCAGATCCACGGGCAGGTCGCCCAGCGGGGCGCAGCTCCAAAGCACACCGGCCGCGTAGCCAAAGGCGAAGCTCTGGCCGTCACTGGTGGTAAAAACGGCATCAAACACCCTGCAGCACCGCCCTTTCCTGTTCGTACTGCGCTTCACGCATCAGGTCAGCGGCCGTCTGCGCTTTGCTGTAGATATACTGGTTCACTTCGATGTTGGGCCGCTGCTGGCGCTGAGGCAGGGGCGATGTTTTCTCATAATCCCACAATGTGCTGGATGCGCCGGTGACGGTGCCGCCTGCAGTGCCGGACGAGCCGGTGACCGTGCTCTTTTTGAAGGAGCCGCCGACGCTGGCCACGATAGCCGCAATGGTAGCCGCCAGAGCAACGCCGGCCGCGATCATCAAAATCGCCTGCGGAGTGCCGATGCCTGTCGGGAACAGTGCCGCACCGATGGCCTGCAGCATGCCCACGAAGGCAGAGCCGATGGAGCCGATCAGACTTCCCAGCGATGCAAGGATAGACGGGAAGCTGGACAGCAGCCCGCCCTGCAGGCCCTTGCTGATGGCCGTGGCCGCTGCGGTGAGCGGTGTCTTCAGGCTGGTAAAGATATCGGTCAGGGTGCCGCCCAGGCCAGAGAAGCGGCTGACGACCTCTCCGAGGCCGCTGGTCAGACCGTCGCAGATCTGGCCGCCCAGTTTCCAGGCCCCGTTTGCCAGCTGGCTGACGCCCTGTTTCAGCACGCCGTTGACCTGCTGGATGAGGGCCTTGCCGGTGTCGTCGATGAGCTGCTTGGTCTCCGGCGCAAGGCCGTTGTACAGGGTGGACAGCACCCACTTGCCGACGGACTGCCAGTCCTGCTTCTTCACGGCTGTCACCAGCGTGTCGAAGGTGCCTAGCACGCCCTTTTCGGCTTCCTCCTGCCAGCCCTTCGTCAGGCCGGAAAAACTGTCAGCACTGGCCTGTTTGATGGTTTCAGCAACGGATTCGGTGCCGTCGGCGGCAATGGTCCTGGCGCGCTCCACCGTCACGAGCATCCCGTTCAGCACATCGGTCTGCGTCTCCGTGATGACCTGCTTTTGCTGGGTCGTTCCGTCGGTGAGCGTCTCGGTGACAGTTTTTGTGTTGGTCTGGATGCCGTCCACCACAGCGTCAAAGGTCGAAGTGACCGAGAGGGCGGTCTCGCGGACGGTCTCCATGGTCTGCTGGATGGTCTTCTTACCGTCTGCGCCGATGGTCGTCACCGTCTTGATGTCCTTCAGGATGCCATCCACCATCTGGCGGCTGGTCTCGGTGATGACCTTTTTCTGCTGGCGGGTGCCGTCGGAGAGGAGCTCGTTCGTGGTCTGGGTGGTGCGGGTGACCTTGCCCAGCACTTCGGTCACGGTGTCAGAGTAAGACTCGACCGCTGATGCTGCTTTCTGTGCGGCGGTCTTGGTCTTCTTACTGGATGCGGCCGCCGCGTCGCCGGATTTGGTGTAAGCCGGGATGGCGATATCCGCCATATCCTGGGCACTGTCGGCGAGGTCGGAGTTTGCGCCGATCCAGTCGTTCAGGCCGGAATCATCGCCGCTGGCGGTCTCGGCCAGGTCGAGGCCTGCTGTAACAGCAGTGGCCACCGACCCGGCACCGGTCAGACCGTTGATGAAGTTCTGGATCGCGGTTTTTGCCAGCTGGAACAACTTTCCGGGCAGCTCCCACAGCCACTTCAGGGCGCTGGAAAAGCCACCCTTGAAGGCCGCCAGCAGGCTGGAGCCCATGCTCTTGACACCACTTGCGATGTGAGTGAGCAGGCTTTTACCGATGTTCAGCCAGTTGACGGCCGAAATGACCGAGAGCACGGCTTGCAGAATCTTCTTCCAGTTTGCCAGCAGGTCGGGCACCGCCTTGCCGATGCCCACCACCAGCTGCACGATCATGGACACACCCTGCGCCAAAATTTTCGGCATGTTGTCGTTGATGATGCCGCAGATATTGATGATGATATCGGGCACATAGGCGATCAGGTCCGGCAGTCCTGCGATCAGGCCGTTCAGCAGCTGGGTGATCATGTTCAGGCCGGCATCCACGAATTCGCTTGCGTTGGCGCGCAGCTCCTCGGTGAAGGAGAGCAGCTCTGGCAGAGCATTGGACAGAAAATCCGGGATGCCCTGCGCAAAACCCTCGGCCAGCGAGTTGAGCAGATCGGTGCCGGACTGCAAGATCGTCGGGACCAGCGTATACACCAGCTGCGGGATACCCTGCAGCATGTTGCTGATCATGGGCAGCAGGTTTCCTTCGAGGAAGGTCTGCGCCGTGTCAGCCAGGGCCTGCAGGGGCTCTGTCAGGTCGGCGCCGGTGGACCAGTCCGCCAGCACATTTTCAGCGGCTGCCTTCATGGACGCAAAGCTGCCGGTCAGGGTGGTGGAAGCTTCCTTGGCCGTGGTGCCGGTGATGTCCATCTCCTGTTGGATGACGTGGATGGCGCTGTACATGTCGGCCAGGTTGCCGAGGTCATACTTGACGCCGGAGATCTTCTCAGCATCCTTCAGCAGGCGCTGCATTTCAGCCTGCGTGCCGCCATAGCCCAGCTTCAAGTTGTCCAACATGGTGTAGTTCTGCTTGGCGAAACCTTGATAAGCATTCTGGATATCCTGCATATCCGTGCCCATCTTGTTGGCATTATCGGCCATATCCACCATGGCCATGTTGGCCAGCTGGGCTGCAGCATTGGTGTCGTGGCTTACGCTGGAAAGCAGGCTGGCCGCAAAGCTGGTAGTCTGCTCCATGTAGTCGTTGGCCGACAGGCCTACAGTTTTATAGGCCTGGGCTGCATAGGACTTGACGGTGTCGGCGCTGTCTTTGAACAGCGTCTCCACGCCGCCCAGGCTCTGCTGCAGTGCACCGCCCATGTTGAGGGAGTCCGAAATGAGTTTGCCGATGCCTGCCGCGGCCACGACCTTCTTGATCGTGCCGACCAGCTGGGCACCGATGCTCTGGCCGGTCTTTTCGCCCAGGCCGTCGGTCTCCTCGCCGAAAACGTCGGTCAGCGCAGCGCGGATGCCCTGCGCCGAGGGCACGATCTGCACATAGGCTTTCGCCATTTCAATGCCTTCCGACATTGTCAACCACCTCCTTTCAGGGCCGCAAGAGCGGCATCAAAGTCTTCCGGGCTGTCGTAGCTCTGCACATTGCCGTCGTCTCCGGCAGAAATGCCCATCAGGTCGGCCACCACAGAGGGCGGCTTCGATGCATCGCTGTGCAGCCACCAGACCACCTGAGTCAGGCGGTCTGCAGCATAGGCCTGCAGCTCGGTGGCAAAAGGCACGGTCCGGCCATGCACCCGCATCAGGCTGCGGCTGTCCTCCGGCAGACCGGCGGCCAGGGTAGCCGCCAGACGCAGCGGCAGGCCGCGCCAGTCCAGCACATGGTAATACTGCGCAAAATCGCAGATGAGGGCATCCTCGTCCGACGCAATCAGTTCGGCGAGGATGCAGAGTTTTTTCCGGCCTTGAAGCTGGTGAGCAGCTCATTCAGCGCCTTGTCGAGGGCACTCATGGGGACAATGCCCTTCTCGTTGCGCAGATGGTCGTACAGACGAGCCTTATTCTCCGGCGTCAGCATCCGGTCACGCAGGATAAAAAAGGCAGAGGGGTCCTTGCCCAACTGGGTCATGGCTTCGATCATTTCCGCGTCGTCCAGAAAGTTCTCGTCCAGCTCGATTTCAAAGCCATCGTTCGTTTTTGCAGTGATCATGCCTGTGCCTCCTTATTGCTTGCGGTGTTCTTAGCGGACTGAGTCACGGCCTTGCCGCCGCTGGCGGACTGCGTTGCCGATGCCGCGATGATGTACTCGTAGTGGGTGTTGCCCTTGTCGTCCGGTACGGCGGTGATGGTGGTGTTGTAGCCCACCGCACCGTTGGAGTAGGTAATGTCGCCCACCGCGGTGACGGCGGCGTCCGGGATGACGATGCGCTTGAGCGCGCCGTTCTTCATGACCATCTCCACGACCCAGGAGCAGTCCTTCTGCTCGGAGGAATTCGCTTTGACCGTGATGCCGGTCTCCAGCGTACCGGTGACGTTGTCGTCGCCGTACACGGACTTCAGCACAGCCGTATTCAGCGCTTCCAGCAGGGTGTAAGCGAAGGTGTCGGGCTTTTCGGTCTGCTGGGTCAGCACGGTGTCACCGCCCCAGGCGGTGGTGTTCTCGCTGGAGGGCGAGTTCGAGTTGGTCAGGCCGTCGCTGGAAATGTAGCCCAGCGACTGGAAGGCTTTGTCCAGCTCAGACTTTGCATCGGTGGGCAGCGGGGTGCCCAGCGGGGCGCGCCAGACCGCGCCGCCGACCTTGGGTTTTGCAGCAGTTACGTTCTTTGCATCCATAGAAATGCTTCCTTTCGTCAGTAATGTGTAACAGAAAAAACGGCCTGATAGCGGGGCCGTTTGCGTGTGGTATCCGGGAAATTGTACTCAGTGACAAGGTCGCAGGAGACGACCTCGGGCAGCGTGTCGGCAGCCTGCATGGCCTGCACCACAAAATGGCTCAGCTGGGCGGCAGAAAAGTCGCTGCGGCCGTAGGACTGCACCGCCAGCGTGGCCGTGTAGATGCCCTCGTCCCGGCTGTCGCCGGTCTTTTCCAGGATACAAAAATTGCCGGAGGGCTTCTCCGGCATGGACATGTAACAGGGAAAAGCATTTTTCCGCAGGTAGTCCAGGATGATTTCTTCGATCATTTCTTTCGCTGGTAGCTCCTCACGGTGATCACTCTGCCGTCCTTCAGGTGGCGCTTGTGCTCATGCACCACCGCACCGGAACGGCTGGAAGAAACGGCTTTCAGCAGCGTGTTGTTGGCAGAATTATCGTCATAGGCTTTCTTGGAGACGGTCTCCACAACGGCCACGGCGCGGGTCGGGGCTACATAGGACTCGTACCCGTCGCCGCAGCGGTCTTTCACGGTGTCGGCGCGATCTTTGAGCACCGCCTGCATCTCCGGGGAGCGCAGCAGTGCGCGGACGCCTGCACGGTTCAGTTCGATCTTGACCTTACTCAAACCGCACCACCTGAACCTTTTTGTTCCAGCGCAGCGGGATCATGCTCTCGATGCCCTGCACGACACCGCCGCAGGTGCGGAAGGTCTGGCCGAAGAACCCCACCTTTGCATCCGTCCAGTTGTGGGTGTCGCCTTTCGGGATGCACAGCTCATAGGCGAGATGATGGCCGTTCAGCTGCAATTCGGTCGTTACAGCGGATGCATCTGCCGGAGTGACCAGCACATTCTCCACCGTGACCGGGTTTTCTGCATAGACCGGGTCATGGAAGCGGTCCTCACCGGTCTGGGTCTTCTCGTACAGGGTGACAGGGATGCCCTTAATCCACGGCATACGGTTCGATCACCCCGATCCGCTGACGGCGCAGGCCCAGCCGGGCCAGCTCCGATTTTTTGATGAACAGACCGCCGCCGGGCACCAGAAAGGAGCCGGAAGCGGAATACCCGCCCGCTGACTGCGTGAACTGGGTCATGGGTTCCTGATTCGTGCTGGTCATGAGGGTGCGGGCCGCCACGTCCACCGTGACGCTCTTGGCCACGAGGGCCAGCGCCGGGTCAGCAGCCACAAGGGCGGGCAGGTCTTTGCCCACCTTGCGGGCTTCCACATCCAAACTGGCCGAGACCACCTCCAGCAAAGGAGATGCCCGGGCCTGTTCGGCGGCGGTCATGGGACGCCACAACGCCGCCAGATCTTCCAGTGTGGCGTAGGTCATTCGGCGGCCTCCGCTTTCTCCTTATCGGCCTTGGCGGTTTTGGACGACTTGACCGGCTCCCAGTCACCGCCGGAAATGCGGCAGGGCGTCTCGATCACAGCGCCGGTCTTTTTGTTGCGATACTGCATGATGGTCCCTCCTTATGCACTGGCCTTGATGTGCGCGAATGCGGCGGCGTCCAGAATGCCCCAGCCGATGTAGGCTTCGCCGCGCAGGTACACCTGATTGTGACCCTTCAGGTCGCCCAGAGTGGTGTCGTTGTCGGGGTTGCCGTACTGGATGACCTCAATGGGAATCTCCTTGGCGTAGCCCCACTTGAAGCAGTTGGCGAAATCGCCCACCAGTGCGCGGTCCAGACTGGAGCCGGAGGACAGGTTGGAGGTGGATTCGACATGCAGGCCGTTCACCTCGCCGGGATTGGCACCCCATGCCAGCTGCGGATACAGCTTTGCGCCGTCGGTGGTGGTCTGGGCCGCCAGTGCACTCTTGAAGCTGGGTGCCAGGATCATGCCGGTCACGTCGCGCTCTGCGCCCTGTACCAGAGCAATGGCGGCTTCCACGTTGGTATCGGGCTTATCGCTGGCCGCAATGGTCACGGCCTGCGTGACCTTTTTGTCAAAATGATTGTCACCGATGACGGAAGATGCCGTGCCGGTGCGCGGGTTGACGCCGTGAAGGGCCATCAGGTCCAGACCCTTTGCCACCTTCTTTGCAAAGCCATCCGCGAAAGCCTCCAGAACGTTCATCTGGTATTCCTCGGAAGCGTACAGGAATTCATCCGACACGCGGGCACCGTACTCGACCTTCAGCGGCAGAATGGTGATGGAATCCACGGTCGCGCCGCCCTTGGTCTTGGCACCGTTTTCGGCCACGATGTCCACTTCCTTGTCCAGCGTGAAGGTGAACTCCTTCATGCCATTGAACGGGATGGGCGTTGCGCCGCAGAGCTTCGCCAGCGCGGATGCACCGGTGGTCTTCTGGATGAAGCCGGGCACCAGCTCGGCGGGAAACAGGGAACCTTTGCTCAGAATATCAGGCATTGTAAAATCTCCTTTAGTCGTTGTTCATCAGCTGGTTGGTGAAGGTGCGCAGGGCGTCACGCTTGCTGCCGCCGCTGGGGTCCGGGTCGCCGCGCGACGGTGCGGGCGGGTTCTTGGGCTTGAGCAGCTTCAGCAGGCTCTGGGCGTCCTTGCGGATGTCGGCCTCGGTGGAGCCGTTCAGCCGCGAGGACATCTCGAACGGCAGACCGACCTCATGGGCGATGCGGGACTTGAGGGCGTCCGTCTCGTAGGTCTGGATACGGGCATTCAGATCTGCGTTCTGCGCCTTCAGGTCGTCGTAATCGGCATAGGGCGCGAGACGGTCTGCGACCGCTGCGTCGAATGCTTCCTGCGTGGTAATGGGTTCAAATTCTGCCATAGAAAAACTCCTTTCGTTCTGGCAAACAAAAACAGGCCCGTGTGGCCTGTTAATAGCTGGTGCGCTGTCGGCGCTTCGCCTTGCCCTCGGCGCATTGCCAGTGGGCAAGGATGACGCTGTCCAGCAGTTCGATGTGGCCGCCCTCAGTCAGAGAGCGGTAGCCGAAGCCGCCGTTGGAGCCGATAGCCCGCTTTTCGCAGTTGGAAGCAGCCTGCGCAAGGCCGGGCTGCCCGGCGTGGCACAGGGTCTTTGCGAAAAGGGCCTGTTCAAAGGCGGCGTTGGCTGTGATGACCTGCTTGACCGTCGGCAGGATGGGCGCTTTGAGGTGTGCGGCTTTCATGGCGTCGGCCAAAAGCTGCTGCCCGCTGGCACCGTCCACCGCCACGGCGGCGAGGTCGGCTTTTGATAAAAAATCGAGGAGCCACCCACTGCCCGCCCGGGTGGGGCGGCAGTCGATGGCTTCCACGAAGATGGTGTTGTCTTTGGTGCGGCACGCGACGGCCAGCGCACAGCTGGTGCCGTCGGTGCTGAACTTGATGCCGGCATACAGTTTTCCGGTGAGCTTGGGCAGGACATCTGTTTTCAGTTCATCCCACTCGGCGCGGCTGATAGCCGATTTGAGATTGTAGCGCAGCCACAGGCCCAGACGCTGGATGTTGAAGTCGATGGGGTCATCGCCGATCTCATCTGCCACGCTGCGCTCGGTGAAGATGGTGCCGAGACTGGGGTTCGTGCGGTACCACGCTTCCACGTCGTGGGGGTCGGTCTGCTGCTCCACGCTCCATTCGGCCCAGCCGGTATTCTGGGTGTCGCCCCGCAGGGCAGCATTGCGCATTTTCAGGAACACCGTGCCGGAGGAGACCGGCGTGGGCGGGGTGCCGCAGAACAGGGTCTGCGGGTTCTCGCTGTCGGTGACGACATACTTCAGGGCACTGGCCTGATCGTCGGTGTATTCCTGTGCTTCGTCTACCACCAGTAGGTCGAAGCCCTCGCCCAGACCGCCCTTGGAAGAACGGGTGCGGAACTCAATGCGGCCTTTACCATCTTCCAGCTGGATGTGCTCGCGGCCTACCGCCTGGATGGACTTGTACGGGATCTTCGCCTTGTCCAGCAGGTGGCACAGGCGCTCCCAGGCCGCCCGGGAAGTGGTGGTGCGGTGGGCGGTGTGCAGGATGCTCTCGCCCTGCTGCAGGCCGTACAGCTCCCGAATGGCAGCAATTTCGTTTTTGCCGTTGCGGCGGGGCACGGCATAGCCAAACTTGGTATGCACCCACAGGTCGTCCTCGTTGCGGGCAAGGATGTCATACAGGAGCAGCTCCTGCCACTGCTGGGCGGTGCGACCAGTGGTGTTGTACAGGTCGATAGCATCCTGCCCGAGGGTCTTTGTGTAGGGCAACACCACAGCGGCGGTAGGCGTCTGACGTCCCAGCCGCATGTCGGCTGCCTGTTTTCGCGTCCGCGGCATGGTGGGCTGGGTTCCTCCTTCTTAGATATTGACGGCAAATCGAAAATATGGTATATAATAAATAGAGGTGCGCCTCCGCTATATGGTGGGGGCTCGACACCTCTATTTTTTTGCAATAAAATGCTGAACGGTGAGCAATGTATCTTTGCATACAACAAGGATATCCACGTCTTGCGTTGCGCTGGCAGTCAGCCTTTTTCGAAGAACTTCTTTCAATAAATCAACAGAAATCGTGTTCTGCCCATAGTTCAAGATAACGCCACCAGGATTCTCTTGAATTTGTTTCAGCCCATGCCGGACAGCACTGTTTGCGGATTTTTCGGTGGACGCTGTTTTTAAATCCCAGAGCTTTCTGTTCCAGATATAGTCCGGTGTCATCGCCTTATAATTATTTGCCTCGTTCAACAGCACAATGTCGCCGCCCAGATGGTCGTGCAGCCATTGTGCTGTTTTTACTTCATCGGCATGGCGCACCATGTCATAGCCGGTATCGTATGAAATAGAGCCGATTCCCGGTGTGGCCGCCCGCAGATATTCCGGCAGAACATTCTGCAGAGGATCCTCTTTGGGCAGGCGCACTTTATTCGGAAGCGGCGTTTCCGCGAACTCTCTGCGCACCTGAAGGACTTCCGGCCCCTCCGTCCATGTTTTGTTCCACACGTTCTGCCGCCTGCCCTTGCCGGGGTCGTATTCTACCCGGCAGCGGCAGCGCTCATGGCGGCGGTAAACATCTTTCGGCACATGCGGGTAATCGTAAGTTCCGGCCAGTGCGCTGCACCACTTGCAGCAGTGGCTTTCGGCGGTGCGGATGACCCGGGGCTGCAGCCCGGCCTTGCCCTGAAACGAAACGTTCTTTTCAAGGGTGTCGTCCACCACCATGCGGGAGAAGGTGCGCACCGGCTCATCCAGCACCCATGCCGCATCCTTGAAGCGTTCTGCTTCAGCCAGCTTGTTCAGCAGGCCATTCACAGCGTCGGTGTTGAGCGCGGCACGCTGCGGCTGGATACCAATGCCCACCTGCTGGTTCAAAGCCAGCTGCACAGCAGCGGAAGCGTCCGCGATCAGGGCGTGGTCTTCTTCCAGCAGCGGGCGCACGACCCGGTCAGCAATGTTCCAATAGAGCTTTCCGTCCGGCAGAATGTCGGCGGTCAGATTGCGGCGGAAGGCTTCGGCCAGCGCCGCACCAACACGCTCGGCATAGTCGGCAGCGGCAGCATAGGTATCGGCAGCAGGCGCTTCGTCGCCCAGCAGGGAGAGAAAGTCAGCCCGGATACGTTCCAGCAGCGCCGGGGCGATGTCTTTTTCGTCCATAGGCACCTCAGTTCTCGGTGCGGATGCCGGTCAGGTCGCGCAGATTTTCTTTGCCGAAATAGCCCGGGATGGCGGTGTTGATCTTACCCACAGCGTCACCGATGCCGGACAGCGTGGCGGCGTCCGGCTCGAACACCGGTTCCCACACGGGGCGGGTCAGGTAAAGCTGCTGGCGCTGATAGGCAAAATCATCCCGCACGCAGGCCGCAAGGTATCCGGCATTCAAAAAGCCGCTGCCGAAGGTGCGCTGCGCCTTACGGGCTGCCAGACGCAGGCTTTCGTGGCTGGATTTGATGGCCTCGGCGCTGCTGGGATTGTCGGTCACGAAACCCAGATCATCCAGCGTCAGGCCGGTCTCGCCCGCGAACAGCGCCGCAAAGGTGCGCAGCTGTTCGGTGTAAGGACTCATGCTCTGCTGGGTGAACTGGCCCACCACCGGGTGGTCGCCGTCTTCGTCCTTGGTGATCTCCAACAGGCTGGAAATGGTGGCTTTCCACTTGTCCAGCTGGTCGGCTTCGTTGGAGGTGCCCAGCACATATTTCTGCGGGAAGGAATAGAACTCGGCGCTGATCTCGCTGCGCTTGAGGGTGCGCAGAGCGCCCTGCTGCAATCCCATGCAGGCACGGGAAATGCGGCTGTGGCCGAAGGGACGTTTTGCGTCCGGGCGGTATACGATGGGCACCAGCAGCGGGGCCGGTGCAGGGTTCGTCACCTGATACGGTTTCTCGCCTTTGGGGTAGTACCATGTGCTGCCTGCGGTGAAGTAAGCTTCCAGCGTGGGCGTGCCGGTGTCGGGAGCGCTTTCCAAAACGGCATAGCCTTCCTTCAGCAAGCCGGTCACATCGTCCATCACACCGGTGGCATTTGCGCCGTCGATGACCTGCATCTGCGGGAAACCGCTGTCCTCATCCTTGTGGATGTACACAAAGCAGCAGCTGGAAATGAGCGCGGACAGCACGGCGCTGTCAAACAGCACATCCGCGTTGTTCATGCGATAGAGGGTGTTCAGGTCGAAGTTATCCTCCCGGAATTCCCGCCAGACCAGACGGTCGGCCAGCGTGTCCACAGCCTTGCCGCACCAGCCCAGCACTTCCGTGAAGGAGCGGAACTCCGGCGGCGTGACCATACCGAAGTCTTTGACAGCGTTTTTCATCTCATAGTATTTGTAGCGGGTCTGCACCCGCACCCGCTTTTGCAGCAGACGGCGGCGCAGGTAGGCCATGCCTTTCAGATCGCTCATAGGGCGGAACTTCTCCTTTCGCGAGAAAATATTCACAGTACGGTACGGGAAGGTCAGAGGGCACCCGGGGAGGGGGGATCCCCCCTGCCATGGCTTATGGTTCTGCTGGCCTTGCAGGCCGTCTCAGCGGCTGCGGTAAGCCGCCCAGTCAGTACTCAGCGGCAGGGTCAGGGCGGCGTCTGTGTCCGGCTCGGTCTGTTTTTCCACAGGTGTAAACAGCTTGTCGCTTTTCTGTCGGTTGCACCAGAAATGCGCCAGCTGCAGATTTGCAAGGTCGCTGGGGTGGCCGCCTTTGGCGACTGGGATGATGTGGTCGATGCACGGCGAAAGCGGATGCGGAAACTTATAACTGAAATCCACAGGCTTGCCGCAGATGCCGCACACCGTTTGGGTGGCATAGATCTTCTTTTTGTTTCGCTCAAAGGCCAGACGGTGTGTGCCGTCCCGGTCTGGGCTCGTAACAGTCTTTGGCATGTGCAGCTCCTTGTGGTGTGCGCTGCCTGCTGCCGGGTGCTTTGCATCATAGGGAGGAGGGCTTTTGGCAGGCAGGGGGTGTTTTTGGAGGAAGGGGTACAAAATGACCCCGGGGGTGCTTTGCAGGGCCGGGGCATGAAAAAAGCCGCCCAGATGGACGGCTCGGAAATATCAAAGAAACCCGGCTGGTACATTCAGGCTGTTGGTCGGTAAAGGTGATCCTCTGCGTCAGCCGGGCAGCACAAAGCCCGCAGGATTGAAGGGAGTAAACCTTTCCTGCGGGCTCTTGCGATGATACTATTTTACCATGAAATCAGAGACATGTCACTGACGTCGTACTGACGTTTTACTGACATCTGTTACAGTTCCAGAGTGTCCACACCTTTGCGGTGGTGGCGGTAGACCTGCCGCACGCAGATGCTCATTTTCTGTGCAATCTGCTCCCAGTCCAGGAAACGGAGATACTTTAGCCGCAGCACCTCGTAATCCTTTGGGTCGTCTATATCTTCCAGCCGGGCCATAAGTTCGGCGTGGAGGTCATCACACAGCATGATCTGCGCATTCAAAGCCTTCTGAGCACGCTCAATACGTTCTACGGTTCGTGCCAGGCTTTGTCCATCGCCGTTGCCGCCTGGCATTCCGGTCAACTGCTGCGTGGTACAGCCGGTATCATGTTCTGCTTCATCTAAATCATCTCGCAGGTGCTTGGCCTTTACCATAGCATCCCCGTACCGACTGAGCCAGCGTCTTTTTTCTTCGTAGGTCATTGGACTGCATCCTCCTCTTTCAGTTCTCTGGAATGTGGTTTCTCAGCCACATCATGCTCATGTCGTGGTCGATAAATTCCATCATCAGGCCGTGCTTGATGCCGCCGCCCATATAGGTGTAGATCAGTTCCATGTCATCCTCTGAAAAATCGGTATCCAGAAACGCGTTAACACCAGCCAGCATAAACTCATGGAATCGCCGGTTTCTCCACTCCTGAGAGTACGGTTGCGTTTTGAACGCAGGACGCGAAAGCCATTCAAGGACTTTCGCCTCAACGTCCTCAACCGTCTGGCAGTTGTTGAGCAGAAAATACTGGTTTGTGCGCGGATGGGCAATAAACTCGTCTCGGGCATTGATAAAGCTGCCGGGAAAGCATTCAAGGAGTTTTGTGCGGGCTTCTTTCATGTCAGCCGTGCTCTGACGTTCTTTCTCATCCATTTTTGTTTATCCCTCCCGTTACCACCCCGCCGGGCCAGCCTCATTGTCCGCGGGTGTAAAATCATCCTCGTTGTAATTTTCGGACGGATCAGGTGCAGGCTGCCACTCATGATATTGCGGCTGCCACCACATGGGCACCCGGCCTGTTTCGCCCTCGCGGTTTTTGCTCACCCGCAGGCTGACCTCAAAATAATCATTTGGCCCCTGCAGGCGGCGCTCGCCAGTCACCTCGCTCTCAATGAACACAACAGCATCCGCATCCTGCTCAATGGTGCCAGAGCCGCGCAGATCTCCCAGCGCTGCCTTTTTGGCTCCACCGTTCCGGTCGGTGCTGCGGTTCAGCTGCACCAGTTCCACGATGGTGATGCCAGTTTCCATGGCCAGTTCTTTCAGCTGACGGGTCACGTCTGCCAGCCGCTCATACTCCTTGCGGCCCGGCTGCGTGTCCGCGATCAGGCCGATATGGTCAATAAAGACGATCCGGGGCCGGTACTTCATGACGCGGGCACGGATATCGTCCACGGTTATGCGGGTGCCGTCATCGTAGATCATGCCGGTGTGGCCCTTGATGAGGGCAAAAGCGTTGTTCAGGCTCTCCCGCTCATCCGCGGTGATCCTGCGGTCTCTCAGGCGGGTGCTGTTGATCCGGGTCAGCTTGGACATGGTCCGCATCATCAGCTTGCGCCGATCTTCTTCCATGGTCAGGTAGTAGGTCTGCACGCTGTTGCTCAGGCGCAGGGCCAGAGCTAAAGCAAGGTCGGTTTTACCATGGCCAGGGCGGCCTGCCAGCACAGTGACCATCTTTTCCCCGAACAGGCCCAACTCATCCAGCTCACGCCATGCCATTTTGACGCTGGTGTCCGGCTTTTGCAGCCATTGCATAGTTTCGTCCCAGACCTCGGAAAAATCCTTGACGTTTGCGTCCACGCTCTCCCTGCGCAGGTGATCCTGCAGTTTCAGGGCTTCGCCCATGTCCCGGCAGATGCTGTCCGCGTCCGCTGCACTCATGGTCACGCTGTTGGCCAGCTCCACCAGTAGGCGCCTGCGGTAGTCCTCCAGCACAAGGGCCTCATAGTCCTGCACATGACTGACGGTGGGCACGGTTTCTACGGCCATTAAGATCAGCGGCCGGAACCCAGCACCCAGCATTTTTTCCAGTATCACAGCATCCACGTTGTAACCGCTGTCCATCCGCAGCTTGAGGGCACCGAACAGCTGCCGGTATGGGCCATCCTCAAACATGGCCGGTGTCAGGCGTTCCACGGTAGCCTTGCACGCCGCCGGGTCAAGGATCGAAGCGCCGATCACAGCCAGCTGATGCTGCTGCGCGGTGGTGATTTTACTGGCACTCATGCGCTCATCCCTCCCAGCAGGTCCGCGAGGGTCATATCCTTGGTGATTTTGCGGGGCTTATCCGGCGCAGGCTGTGCGGTATGTACTGCTGGGGCCTTGTTCACAAAGTCCTTGACAGCAAAAACGCCCGTCCAGCCGTTTTCAATACTCTGGTTCAGCATGGCAATGGCGTACCCGGTGCGATCCTGCACGCCCGCTTCGTCAACCAGCCGTTTGATGGACTCGCAGATTTTCTTTGCCACCAGAGGCGTCCACAGCTTTTTCTTGTCCTTCTTGGCCAGTTCGCGCCGGTGCTGGTCGAAATCCATCAGGGCGTCATACAGCCCGCCGGGGCCGCCGCGGGAAAACTCATCAAAGACTTCGGCCACGGTCAAACCGTTCGGCTCCTCTCGCGCCCCTGCGCGGGGTGTATTATTATTAGCTTTCTCTTTTTCTTTCTTGGGCGACAAATTGTCGGGGGTCTGACCGACAACTTGACGGGGGTCCTCACGACAAGTTGTCACCGGTGACATTTTGTCGGGGGTGACAGAATGACGGGGGTCCTTGTCAGCGGCTTGCACTTCGGGGCGAAGCGCCGTATACCGGTTTACAGCTACGCCGTTCACAACTTCCTGCCATTTACGCAGCAGCCCTTTTTCTTCCAGCGCCGCCAAAGTACGCTCCACTGTGCGGGTGCTGATCTCATAGTAATCTGCAATATAGCGGATGGAGCCGTAATAGCAGCCCTGCTCGTCCTGCGTAAAACCCCAGATCAGGCAGTAAACGTCCAGCTCGGTGCCTTTCAGGTGGTAGTCAGAGATCATCCAGTGCGGCTGCACGGTATAGCTTTCCTGTTTCACGTTCATGGTATCCCTTTCTGTCAAAACGGCAGATCATCACTGTCGTCGATCACGGCAAAATCATCCACGCCGCCGTAGCCGGCAGGCGGGTCAGCCTTGGGCCATGCCTCAGAACGCGGTGCAGCCTCGCCGCCGTCATCCACCTTTGCGCTGCTGGTGCCCTTGGAGCCGCCAAAGTTGATGTTTTCGGCCACCACGGCAAAGGCGGTGCGGTTGTTGCCGTTCTTGTCCTGATAGTTGCGGGTCTGGATGCGGCCATTTATGGCAATCAGACTGCCCTTGGAAAAATACTTGCATACAAAGTCAGCCTGTGCACGCCATGCCACGATATCCACAAAATCAGCCTGCCGCTGCTCACCCTGCCGGGCAAAGTTGCGATCACAGGCAATGCGGAACTGGCAGACGTTCACGCCCGCCGGGGTGGTGCGGAGTTCAGGATCCGCCACAAGGCGGCCCATAATTGCAACGATATTAAGCATTGATATAGTCCTTTCCAACGGCGGCCATCCATGCAGCGTGTGCGCCGGGGCCGTTCTTCTCCTCGTACTTTGCCTGCGCAACGGCTTTCAGGGTCTGGGCGCAGGTAGCGTTATAATGCGGGCTCATGCCCGGCTCATTGTGGTGCTGGTGACACAGCCAGACCTTGAGGCCGTGCCGCTCGGAGAAGCTGCGCAGCGGCCCATTGAGGACGTGGTGCTCCTCCAGCCCGCTGGTGGTCTTGACGGCGTACCAGCGGCGACAGACATAACACTCTTTTTCTGCCTGTATGATGCTCTTGGTCATTATGGTTCCTTCCATTCCTGCCAGTAGGCAGTTACCACAGGGTCATTCACGCCTATCTCAGCAAGGCGGTCAAAGATCCCGTCAATCAGATTTTTCATTTCGCCGGTGGTGAAGGTGGAGCTGCCCTGCGTGCATTTGACTGTGCAGCGGTTGTTGTCGAGGACCTCCACGACGTGCACAAGACGGTAGCAGCCGCGCAGGATGCTCAGCGCACCCGCCGGGACTTCCAGAAAATCCACCTTCGCACCGTATTTCTGCAGCATATCCAGATAGCACTCTTCCGGGGTCACGCTGCCGGTGCGTCCGGCGTTGTAGGCGTCGGCCATGATGGTGAGCAGCGCCCACATGAGGCGGTTCTGGGATGTGCTGCGGCCCTTGTGCTCCGGCTCCACCGTCAGGGTTAGGCGCAGCGGCTGCCCGTGCGCCAGATCGTCGAGACGCTGGATGATCTGTGTTTCCACAAATTCCGCGGCGTTTTCCACGGTGACCCGCCGGGTGGCGGGGTCATACACCACCGGCAGTCGGCCGATCACTTTTCCCATGTGACTTTCCGGCCGTCCTTATCGACAAACTGCACGCTGATGATATCGCCGGTGTCCGGGTCCCGCAGGAACTTGTCCACGGTCAGCGGGGACGCGAGTTTGTAGCCCACCACCTGCGGCGGATCGTCGGGCTTGCGGCCCTGTTTCTGCAGGCCAACAATGGCCACCTGATCCGCACGCAGCACAATAGCAGGCAGCGCCATCACGTCGCTGCCCGCGCCCCAAAGCTCTGCCGCTGCCACGAAGCTGGTTTCTTCTTTCCAACGCTCATGACTGCCCGGATGCTTGCCTTCCAGTGCTCCGGCGTCCCGGAAGCAGTAATCTTTCATGTACGGGTTGAACACACCCACGGCGCACCAGAGACGCCCATCCGCAGAATAGCGGCGCTGTGCCCAACCCAGCGAACCGAAAGTTTCATTCAGCACGCTGCGCACGGCGTCCGGCTTGGGCATCACGAAAAGCTTCACGGCGTCTTTTGAGATTTCCCGCACGATCACCACAGCTTCAGAGGGGTGCATCTGGCGCGGCTTCGGGCATTCCAGGGGAAACTGTGCCGCCGGGCGTTCCTGCGCGTTCTGCGGGGCCTTGCGGCGGGGCGTTGTTGATTTGGTCGTTGCCATTCGATATCACTTCTTTCTGTGTTTTGTACACTGGCAGCGGCTTTTGTTTTACCTCCTGCCGCCATTGGAGGGAAAAAAGGTGTCAGTCTAATGCGACATCAAGGATCCGATCACTCTGGAGGATATAGCGGTTGTGTGCCGCTGCGATCCAATACACGATCATCGCAATATGGCTCTGGTGGCTGCTTTTAACGGCAATGAATCCAAACGGCTTTTCGACCTCCAGCATATCGGCGGCCACATCATCCTCGACCTCAAAACACGCCACGCCCTCCAAAGCGTCCGAAGACGACAAGTGTTCATGATAGGTATAAGTAACAGCAAGCGTTTTCATAGAGCATCCTCCAAACATGTGATTTCGTAGATGGAGTTATACAGGTAGTGCCGCCCACCCCGCAGGTATTCCAGATGCTGCAGCAGCATTTCCAGCGCATACAGGGCAGGCGGCGGGTCCTTTCCCTTCATGTGGAAATCCAGCCAGTGGATCAGATCGCCGTACTGGCTCCTGTCGATGCGCAGGGCAACGCTGGACGGGAATTTGTGCCCGTGATCATCGGCGGCATAGTAGCTTACGCCCACATATTGCAGGCAGCCGGAGTTCGTGGTATACTGAGTGTGCAATGTCTTTGTGTTGAGCTTGTCCGTGTTGGCGCACGGGCAGGCTCTTTCTTTTTGCTCGGTCATAGGGCACACACCTTCTTTCGCCCTTTTCCTCTGCCATGCGGCGGGGGCAGTTCGGCCTCACGGCGCTGTATATACTCCCGCTGCATGATGTATTTATGCGGTTTCTTGGGTTTCCGGGTCTGAGTGTGGGCATAATGCGCGGTAAATGCGGCGGCACTCTTATAGCCCAGCCGCCGGGCCACCATGGCAGACGTGCCGGATGCGATCAAGTTGCCGGTCTTAGCATCCCAAACGGTATACCAGTAACAGCCGCTGTAAAAGTTTGGACCGCTCATGCCGGAATCTTGTGCCAGCGGTAAATGGTGCTGCACCTGCCACCGGCGGTCATCCAGCCGCTCAAGCTGTCATCCTCGTGCTCGTATCTGGCAACGACCACAGGACCGGTATATTCCGGGTCGCAAGTATCGTCCTGCACAAGCATCCAGTCACTCATCTTCGTGTGGTGCACAATGCCATCATCGTCTGTCCAAACTTTCTTGTGCAGCGGCGGGATCTCAGTGCCAGAGTGCCAACCTGTTTCTTTGCTCATGCTTACCCTGCCTTTCTCTCGCTGGAGGTCTTGACGGTGGTCTCCTGCTGCTTCAGGGCGCTTTGCTTGTAGTCCTCGCCGGTGGCAAGCATTCCGCTCACGCTCAGAAACAGACCAAAGCCCAGTGCGAACAGCACCCACGGTGCAGCCTTGACGGCCTCGGCCACTTCCCAGCCGCCCCGCATGATAAGCAGGTGGGCAATACCGGTGCTAAGCCATACCAGCACACGCGCAGCACCAACACCCATCAAAAAGGCAGCACCCCAGATTTTAAGATTCTTTCTCATTATCCTCGTCCTCCTCGTTTACCACTCGGCTTGCCAGATCGGCAGCCTTCGTCATTACACGGATCAGCCATGCTTCGGGGTCTGCGCTATTTGCAGCCAGAGCGGCCACCAGCGCAGTGCAAAGGTTTGTTGCGTCTATTCCGATGCAGGTTGTCTCAACCTCCGGGTTCCCATCGTCACCATACTGCACACGCAGGTACGGCTTGACCTTACCGGTCAGACTGCCCTCCTCGCTGGTCGTAATCTTCATGCTGCACCATCCTTTCATGCTCCAAAGCTTACCAGCCTGTTCGACTTGGCCGGATTCTTTTTGGCTCTCTTGGCCCGAATGGCCCATGGTTTGATAAAATAGCCATACATTTCATCAGGCGAAATGCTCAAAAGTTCGCCGATCACAACAATTTCATCCACTGGAAAGGGCGCTTTCCCGTTCAGCCGGTTACTTAACGTTGCCGGGCTATACCCATTCAGCCTACGGGATATTGCCGCCGCAAGCTCTTTCTGGTTGTATCCTTTGCGCTCCATCAGCTGCTGCAACTCAATGTAAGGTTTAATCAGCATCGTGCTCTCCCCTTTCGTTTAATCCGGATTGAAGGTCTGGAACCGGCCATCCTTGCCGTTTTTGAAATCTTGCAGCGCTTTGATCTCCTCCGGGGTGAGGCCGGTATCCTCATACTGGCCGAGTCGCTGCACCAGTTCTTCCTTTTTGGCGGTGCTCCAGTAGCCGGTTTTGATGCCGCTGCACCGCTGGGCCGTCAGTCGTTCCATGTGCCGTCCTCCATTTCAAGCTCCCATTCGTCACAGATAGTCCTGCACACCGGCTTAGTGAAGCCGATCAGATTCTCACCGCGAGCAGCCACCAAAACGGCATCACCAACAATAGGGCCACCATAAGCGTACAGGTTCGTTGCTCTCATGTTCTTCGGCAGCTGACGCAGCAGCCCTTCCTCGTTGACGATCAGGCAGATGCATTCTACCGGCTCCCGTGCCCAGCTGGGTTCCAAAAAGCTTTCAGTCTCCTCAGCGGGGCCGCCCACCAGCTGCTGCAGGGTGCTTAATTCGCAGGTGTCGCCATCGTCACAAGGCACCAGTCTGCACGGCCCATCCGCCGGGATGAAAATAATATAACTTTCCATGATGTATCTCCTTGTTTGTTCCTCTCTCCTGCGGTAAAATAAACAAAAAACGGAAGAAGGTGATAAAATGATTGATTTTGATAATGTGGTTCTGTCGAAAATAGATTTGCTGTACTTAAAAACGGCGAAAGAATCAGATGCTATCTGGCTTGAGCCAGAAAAGGCGGCATGCCTTTTGGGACTCGGATTCATCGAACCGTACTTGCGCTATGGTGGAACCCACCACTTTTCAATTACTCAGGATGGACAGCTGTTTCTGAATTACCAAGAACACCAAGAACAAATTGATAATCGTGAGCAGCGCAAGTGGAAAAAAGAAAACTATCGAGAGTGGATTGGAATTGCAATCTCAGCAGCAATGTCGTTTGCGGCTTTGATCATTTCTTGGTTAGCGCTAAAACACTCATAATAAGCGCAGTTCCATGCATAATAGTTGGTACAAAATACAGCCACCATGGTGGCTTGTGCGTACACATGTAATGAAAAAAGGTCCAGCGTTCCGGTTCCAGCGGTTCGCTGGGCTTTTTGTTGTTGTCCATGTGGTTCACCTCCTTGTGTGCACCTCGTTCCTGCGGTAAAATAAAGAAATCAGGAAGGAAGTGCAAAAATGGAAAATGTCGTAAAAGTTGTAAATGGAATCATAAACTGGCTGTGGAATCGTGAAAACATTACACTTTTGATTGCAATTGCAGGTTTCGGAATGTCTCTGTACAACTTTTTTCGGGCGCTGTGGGATAAACGATGCTCGTTCCGGGTTGACTATGTAAGCCATTACTGCTGTTTATCCAAAAGCGGAAAATATGCGGAACCTATATTTCGCTTTAATTTTGTGAATCTGTCCCCTGCTCCGCTGACCGTCGTGCGGATGTTCTTGCTGGTTGATGGTGAAAAATATGAATTTCTCTTTCCAGAGCAGCAAGTCTATCAGATGACACGCCGTCAAAAAGGTGAAACGGTCCAGATCGGAGAAGTTAAGTCTCAAAAATTGCCTTTTCGATTAGAAGGAAAGGGCGCTCTTGGCGGCTATTTTGCTACATATCTCCCAACCGATATGGAAAAGACCTTTCAATCAGCAGGAAAATGGCAGCTTGTCGTTCAAACCCCACAAAAGGAAATAGTGTTTTCAATTGTGGCGGATAAGCCAGGTTACGATATTGAGCAGTATGGATACTGATGCTAAAGCCAACGTGATTTTAGACACTGATGCATCCACCCCTTTCAGCTCTTTTCTGTTACCACAGCAACATTGCCAGCCCAATCCGTTGTTTCAACAATAGCTTTACTCTGCCGCTCCTGTACCGCCAGTACAAGAGCGGCAATTTCTTTGGGTTCGCCGGTGATTTCAATTTTCATCTTGTTCACCTCCTTGTAATCACCTTATTTTCGCTGTAAAATGATTCTGGAAAGGAGGTGATACGATGGAAGATATCGAATTAAATACTTTTCCGAGCTCCAATATTGAAGCGCTTGCCCTTCTGTACGTCCAGAATCAGGATTTGAAGGGTAAAACCCCGGCTGAGATTCATACGATGTATCAGGATGCACTGTATGAAATCAAGCTAGATTTGCGAGAAAAGCGGAACAATGGTTATTTCAAAGATCACCGTTGAGAACTTTATAAACTTTACACATGACATCTGTAAGGCTTACTAAAGTATCCGCATCTGCGTTCAAGGACTTCTCAGCGAGCAGCTGCAACTGCTTGTTGAGAAGTTCTTCGTTTTTTTCGTCTTTGTTTTCCATAGGGTTCACCTCCTTGTGTGCACCTCGTTCCTGCGGTATAATGAGAAATACAGGAGGAATAAGACGTGAAATACTTTTTGACTGCTTTTTTTGCAATTCTGGTTTACAGGGCTGTTTTTTGCGCATCTGGCTACGCCAGAGTTGTCTATTATGAGAAGAAATACAGAGCGTACTTAACGGATAAGGGAGAAGTGTTCACTCTTTACACCGCACCAGTTAAAAAACTGTTCAAGCAGGCTCACATTTCAGCGCCGATGATACCGTTCAGCGAACCTGTCGGATATGGACAAGTCATGACCGCAAGTGCATCTGTTTTTGATAACATGGCAAACAAACGGCAGGACACGGTCTGCCATATGATGAACAGCTTTATTCAGGCAAAAGGGTATTTTCGGATGAGCCTGTTGGAGTGTTTTTCTCCACTGCACTGGGTTCAGCTGCTTTTCTTTCTTCCTAGTAAACTGTGCGAATACTTGGGTATCTCTAGCGACAAGATTGCAATCAAGGTGTTTCAGCTTGTCTACTGGGTTTTAACTCCGCTTATCCTCTGCTTCCGCACACAGCTCTATAACTTCGTCATCCAGCTGCTTCAGCAGACGTAAAATAAACCGGCTCAGATAAACCAGCCCTTTGGCATCTACCTTTTCGGCGGATGCCATATTTTTTTGTGCGTCCAACAGATTATTGAGAACTGTGTCTGTGAAAAGTTTGCAACGAGTAGTGGTCATCTTCTTCACCTCCTTGTTGTGCTCTCCCTTCTGCGGTATACTTGAGCAGAAGGAAGGTGATAAAATGGATCGAAAAGAAGCCTGTGAGCAAATCATTCTCACAAAAAAGGAACAGCGGTTGCTGAACAAAATCCGCCGCAGTAAAAAGCTGAAGTGCTCAGACGAGGAAGTTGAAGCACTGATGGCGTATGGACTCGTCGAACCGGTTTGTCGGAATGTGGGAGGCTTTACGCTTCCTGTTCCAACCGATGAATATCAGGTATCGGAGTTTTATGAAGTTTACGCAACATATCGGCGCAGGGTACTTCTGGACTACATTGCTGACAAATGGGTTGACATTCTGGCATCGTTGATTTCGCTTGTTTCGCTCTTCATCTCAGTAGCAGCGCTGCTGCGAGCACCAGCAGCGTGATGCCCTGTATGATTTGCACGATCTGGATACTCAGCAGTGTCTTGCGAATGCCGTGGTATTCGTTATAGATGGCATCTGCATCCAGAAAGTTTTTGCCGCGCCAGTGGGTTTCATCCATTACCCAGCGTTCCGCTGCCGACGGCTCGCTGAGCTTTTTGTTGTTTTCCATGGGGTTCACCTCCTTGTGAACATCTCGTTCCTGCGGTAAAATGAAAGAAAATCGGAAAGAGGTAATTCTATGGTTCACCAAAAGTCGGACTGCGAAAATATTGTTCTGAGCGCAAAAGATAAGGAGCTTTTGAAAGAAATAAAAAGTCATCCGCATCGAGAATGTGACTGGAATGAAGTTCACTCGCTGCGATTTTTCGAGCTTGTGTCTTCAGATACAGATGGTGTGGATGGATTTGGCTGTCCCATCGAAACTGGCAAATATCACGTTTCGGATTTCTATTTTGTTTATGAGGAATACCTGAAAGATAAGCGCCGGGATATGATGCTGAGTTCACTCTGGCTGCCGATTCTGGTGAGCTTTATAACGACCACAGCCATAAATTTACTAGGATGGCTGTTGCCGCAGATAATAAGATAGTCACCCAGTTGTCGGCAAGAAACTCGCCGACATCCTCAAAAAAGTTTTTCATCCGGTTCACCTCCTTATCATCACGCACAAGGCGTGCCGCTGATGCGATACGCTGCACTGATGTCCACCTCCTCCTGATCCGCAATGAGCTTGATCGTCTGGGTCAGGCTGTCGAGGTCAGCGGCCAGACTGCCGCTCACATCGTCCACATTGACCTGTTCGCCGCGGACAGCAGCAAAACCGGCAGCGCTGTTGGTTCCCTCTGCATGCTGGATGATCTCAGCGGCAGCCATCAGGAGCCATTTGCTGGATGGTTTCATTTGAATCTTCCTCCATTCTAAAAATGGGGTATTCCAACTTCGTGGTGGATAGGCGTCTTAGGCTGTCTTTGGCTCATTGGTGTTTGCCCCCTCTTTTTTAGCTTCTAATGCTGATGACTGAGCATAGGCAAGTGCTTGCTGAATTGCAATTATGTACCTCTGGTTATCCGAGTTAAGTTCATTGAACTTTACGGCAAAATCTCTTGTCAACTTGTTATCCATGTAAGTGTTCCTCCTTTCAAATCACTTGCTATGTGAGTATAGTATCATAACATAGTGAGTATGTCAACCCTTTCTTTTTCTATTTTTGCTTGCATTGTGAGTGAAAATATGATATTGTAAGTGATACAATGAAAGGGGGACATCTTATGTCTGTAAATCAACGAATAAAACAGGTGCGTCAAGCACTTAACCTGTCCCAAGCCAAATTTGCAAAGGAAATATCCATATCTAACGGGTATATTGCCGGCATTGAACTTGAAAAAAGAAATGTAAATGACCGTTTAATTAAATTGGTATGTATTACTTTCAATGTCAGTGAGCATTGGTTGAGGACAGGCAATGGGGATATGTTCGAAGAACAACCCAATAAACTTTTCGAATTAGCTTCCGCCACATTTAAGGAGCTAAAACCCGAATATCAAGAATATATACTTAAGCAAATAGACCAGTTGCTTGATGTTCAACAAGCAGAGGCAAAAAAGGCGCAAAAAAATAAGCCCTCCTGCGAGGAGAACGAATGAGCAATCCTCTTATGGAGAAAATGCTCGACCTTCCGGAGTTTGAAGTTACCGACTTCAAACAGAATGATAATGATATGGGCTTTTACGTTGAAACAAAGAAGCGCCCAACGTTCTGCCCTGTTTGTGGTTGTTATATGCCGAATCTGGTTATTTACAAGAGCCGGAAGCAGACAGTACGTGATATAAGCGTTCTAGGAAAGCGTACAGCCCTCATTATCAATCGGCACTATTATGAGTGTCGAGAGTGTGGAGGACGATTTGCAGAGCCACTAGAGAGCGTGGGCGATAATGAGCGTATTACAAAGAGATTGCGTACTACACTTGCACTGCTTGCCCCATATTGCCCTTTCACTGATTTGGAACGTGAATACCAGATATCTGACACCACTATCCGAAAAATATTTATGGAACGGGTGAATGCACTGCCAAAGCCTTATGAATTGGAAACTCCAAAGGTACTTGGTATTGATGAAATTTGTCTTATGAAAGACGATTACCACCGTAAACAGCCGTGGGCTATCATTGCCAATGGCGACAAAAATACCGTTATGGAAATCCTGCGTAACCGTAGTAAGACTTCTGTAATGGAGTTCCTGCAATCTCTAAAAGACCCCAGTAAGGTAGAGGTTGCAACTATGGATATGTGGTCTGGTTATCGTACCGCAGTCAATGAAGTGCTCCCAAAGGCTCTGGTTGTAGTTGATAAGTTCCATGTTGTCAAAATGGCAAATGAGCAAATGGATTCTGCCCGAAAATACTTCTACAAGTACGCTCCACATGGGCTAAAAAAGAGCAAGAGCCTGTTTCTCATGCGTGAGGATAAACTGACCGAAAAAGCAATTTCATACCGTGATGAATGGTTTGAACAGTATCCAAAACTCAAAATAGCCTATGCGCTTAAAGAATCGTTCTATCGGATATATGATTGTTCTACACGCTTTGAAGCTGAACGGGCTTTTCGAGAGTGGCAACGGCAGATTCCAAGTGATACAGATTTTAATGGTTGGCGGCTTATGGCTTCTACTGTAAGACGACATAGAAAACCGATTTTCAACTACTTTGATGCCCCTTATACCAATGCTTTTGTTGAAGGGCTTAACAGTGTCATTCGCTCTATATCCGATGAAGGACGTGGCTATGATTTCGACATTCTCCGTGGTAAGGTACTTTTGTCAGCGGGACGAAAAATCGAAACCCCGAAAACAGATTTTGACCACATGACACATTGGAGTAAAAGCGTTATCAAAGACTACGGGTCTGCCTTTGAGGATATTTTGGGAGCAATAAAAAGAGGATTGATTTAGGACTATCCACCATAAAGTTGGAAGAGCCTAAAAATGTCACGATAAGTGACAAAATTAAGCAAAAAAGATTTCGTCAACGGTTTTGCCGTAATATTTAGCGATTTTTTCCTTGTTTTCATCGCGTGGAATTCGTGCGCCAGTCTCGTACATTGAGAGAGTGGACAAGCTCAATCCAAGCGCTTTAGCAACGGTTTCACGGCTTTTTTCGCCACGCAGTGCAACAAGGTTTTTTGCGATTTTGCCAGAATCCATTATTTTCACCACCTTTTGAATGTCACGTTTTGTGACTTATCTGCTTACAGTATAGCACTGAGCGCCAAAAAGTCAACACGTTTCGTGACATTTCTGCTTGACTTTGCCACGCTTTGTGATATTCTTACCGTAGGAACATCTCGGAGGTGAATTATGGCGAACTTTGGTTCTATTTTAAGAAATTTGCGAATATCGCGTGACATAACTCAGAGTGATCTCGCGGCAAAGTTGGGAGTTTCACGCAGTACGGTTGGAATGTACGAAACGGGAGCTCGTGAGCCTGATTTTGAAGCCATGGAAGCCATAGCCGACATTTTTAATGTTGATATGGACTATCTTATGGGGCGATCTCAGGTTGAACGCAAACATCCGATCACTCCGCCGGAGTCCGAGATCCCGCCGGGCTTTGAGCCGATGCCCAAAATGAAGAAAGTGCCGCTGATTGGAGCCATTGCCTGCGGGGATCCCATTACCGCCATGGAAAACCGTGAAGGCGAAATTGATGTTCCCGAAAATATCCATTGCGACTTTGCTCTCCGGTGCAAAGGAAATAGCATGATCGGTGCTGGCATCCATGACGGCGATGCAGTCTATATTCGTATTCAGCCGGAGGTAGAGAACGGCCAGATCGCAGCGGTGCGCATCGGTGATGAAGCAACCCTGAAAAGAGTGTACCTCCATACGGATTATATCGAGCTGCGCCCTGAGAACCCGGATTATGAAAGCATCATCCGCCGCCGTGAGGAAATGAACGACGTGCACATTGAGGGCAAAGCCGTGGGATATACACATTGGTTCGGTTAACTTTGAACTATCGGAACAGTTCCGATAAAAATAAAAAGGAGTGTCGATTATGAAAAATTCAGCGAAAAGGCTCATCGGATTTGCGTTTCTATTTGTAGTGATGACCGTTTTTGCATGCGGAGCATTTGCGGCAAAGCCGTCGATTGAACTTACAGATGTTTATTTCACAACGGACGTATTTGATGGTGTTAGCCCGACGGTATGTTTTCGCAATAACTCAAGCAAAACCATAAAATACGTTACTTTTACGTTGGTTCCTCTCAATGCCGTTGGCGATCGAGTTTCATGTACGATCAGCGGACGCTCAACGACTTCCGCGCAGGTAGTCGGGCCGATTGCACCGACTAAATTTAATAAAACGGTAGCCAACACCGTCACCTCTCCGACATCTATGGGAGATTTTGGGCCTTTCCAGGCACAGCAGCAGCTTGCTACAAACTACTATTTTGGTGCAGAAGAACGCAACGGCCACCGAATTTTCCTGGATAAAGACGGCAACCCCTATTATATCGATTCTTACACGCCATCGTCTGTCTTGGCTACTATTGACCATTCTAAAACTTTAGGACAGCTTGATTCGACCACTTTCCTGACCGATGATGAGATTCAGAATGCAGTCTATAGCGCTTCCGTCGAATGGGAGTGCCTTTGGTATAACAGTACCATCAACGATATCGCAGTGACCAAGGCTGATGTTGTTTATATGGACGGCAGTAAGGAGACCATCGGTCAGAAAGCTTTGTACTCTGGCCATTTTAGAAGTGACCCGACGAATCAGCCGTACTATGTACTGACTAGCAAATATGCCTCTGTTTATAACTATCAATACTACAAAACCAATAATGCTGATCTTGCCGCACAGTTTGGTGATAATCAGTGGAAATATCTGGAACACTTTGTAAACAGTGGTATGAGGGAAGGCCGTCAGGGTAGTGCAGAGTTTAACCTTGCGGCTTATAAGGCCAATAATCCAGATCTGGCTGCTACCTTTGGGGATGATAATGCAAAATACTATGAGCACTATATTTCCAGCGGTAAAGCAGAAGGTCGGAAGGCATCCTGATAAAGAGAGGCGAACTGATGGAGAACCAGAGCAAAGGCGAAATCATCATGTATCGAACCGAGGATGGTCTGACGGAGATTCAGACCACGCTGGTGGACGATACCGTGTGGCTGACAGCAAACCAGATGGCTGAACTTTTCGATAAAGATGAAACCACTCTGCGCAAGCACATCAACAATGTTTTTAAAGAAGGAGAGCTCTTGCGAGAGAACAACACGCAAAAAATGCGCGTTGTTGGTGTCAAGCAGCCTGTCGCTTTCTATAGTCTGGATGTTATTATTTCTGTTGGCTATCGTGTCAAGTCTCTTCGCGGCACACAGTTCCGTATCTGGGCCAATGGTATTTTGAAGGAATACCTGAAGAAGGGCTTTGCCATGGACGATGCGCGCCTGAAGAACTTAGGCGGCGGAAACTACTGGAAAGAACTGCTCGACCGCATCCGGGATATCCGCTCTTCAGAAAAGGTGATGTACCGTCAGGTGCTTGACCTGTATGCCACCAGTGTGGACTATACGTCGAACAGCCCGGAAACCGTGCGGTTTTTCAAAATTGTGCAGAACAAGCTGCACTATGCAGCCCATGGCCACACAGCGGCAGAGGTCGTCTACCAGCGTGCTGACGCGGACAAGCCGTTCATGGGCATGACCAGTTTCAAAGGCGACCACCCTACTTTGCAGGAAGCGGGTATTGCAAAGAACTACCTGACCGAGGAAGAGTTGAAGGTGCTGAACAACCTTGTGTCCGGTTACTTCGACTTTGCAGAGATTCAGGCGATCCGGCACATTCCGATGTATATGAAGGATTACATCCAGCAGCTGGATAATATTCTTTCCTCCATGAGCGAAAAGAAACTGGTTGGCTCTGGCAGCGTGTCCCATGCCCAGGCATTGGAGAAGGCGCGGGAAGAATACAAGAAGTACCGCATCAAAACACTGTCTCCGGTAGAAGAAGATTACCTGCATACCATCACGGCACTGGAAAAAGAAGCAAAGAAAAAAGCAAAATAAAAAACACCCCCGGTGCTGCAAAGCACCGAGGGTATCTTTATACCAAAAAGGAGGTTTTACCATGCCGAATCGCATCGGATCAGCATCATGGGACGAAAAGCGCAAGCTTTGGCGCATTGATGTCACCAATGATCAGGGCAAGCGAAAATCTTTCACCTCTGCCAAGCCGGGCCGCACAGGGCAGCGCATTGCCAATGCCAAAGCAGACGAATGGCTCGCGTCTGGCGTTGCTGTCCCCTCTTCCAGAGTAGAAGAGCTCTATGTCCAGTGGATTCAGGACGTAATGCTCACCACCGACAAAAGCAACTATCTGCCCATCCAAAGCCGATGGAAAAATCATGTGCAACCACTGATTGGCCGCAAAAAGGTTTCTTCTCTCACTGAATATGATTTAAAAAATATTGTTGATGTCGCCTATTCCAAAGGGCTCTCCAAAAAGACGTTGACAAGTCTTTGCTATGATCTTAAATCATTTTGCAAGTGGATGCGCCTGAAACGCATTTCCACACTGCACCCGGAAGATCTCAAACCACCCGCCGGGGCCCGCAATTCTGTCAAGACGATCCTGCAGCCGAGCGATGTGCTCAAACTGTTCAACATCGATACCACTCTGCTGCGCGGCCGCACAGTAGCGGATGAATATGTCAATGCCTATCGGTTTCAGGTCGTCACTGGCCTGCGGCCCGGTGAGATTATCGGTCTGCGGTGGTGTGACATCCACGAAAGCCGCTGTGATGTACGGCGCAGCATCAATATTTACAAAGAGGAAACGCACGGAAAAAATGAAAACGCCGTTCGTTCTTTTGCTCTGACCGATACAGCAAAGGCAGTCCTCAACGCCCAGCGCGAGCTTACCGGTGACTTTGAAAGCGTGTTTTGCATCAAATCAGAAAGCACCTGCCGGCATCGCTGGGCACTCTATTGCAGCTCCAATGGCATCAATCCGTGCACTCCCTATGAGCTGCGGCACACCTTCGTTTCCATGATGAAACGTCTTCCAGAAGGTGAGCTCAAACAACTTGTTGGTCATAGCAAAGACATGGACACCTTTGGCGTATACGGTCACGCATTTGGTTCCGATGCCGAAGATACCGCGCAAGCTGTCAACGGTGTCCTGTTTAAGATTTTGAATCCAGAATCTCGCAAATAGAATGCAATCTTTTCTTTTTTTATTTACGAGTGCGTGACTTCTTGCGTGAGTAAAAGAAAAAGAGCGTTAATTCTTAACGAATCAACGTTCTTTTTAGTGGTGGAGGCGATGGGAGTCGAACCCATGTCCGAAAAGAGCTCAGTGCAGGTGTCTCCGGGTGCAGGCGATCTACAACATTCCCGCCGCGCCACGCCGATCGTCAGGCTAGCGCTTTGGTAGCTTCATGAGTTCCTGCCGGTCCGCAAAGCTTAGGTCCGTTCAGGTGCTGTGTCTAAAGGACGCCCCGGCCCCACACGACACAAGAGTGGGCGGAACGCGCAGCACTCAGGCTGCGAGCAACTGATAATTGTTGTTGTCAGTTAATTTTTTCGGAGGAGTTATAGAGCAGTTCCCCCACTGCTACCCGCTGCCCAGACCTTGCTCCCCCCGTCGAAACCTTTACGCCCCCATAAAAGCACGCCCGAAAGCGTGCGGAAAGCTTTGGTTTTGCGTTGAGACGCAGTCTGAAAGGATCAATAGTATTTGCCGTTGGATTTCATTGCACGGTCAATGGAGCGCTTGGCGTCGCGCTGTGCGGCGTCGGCACGCTTGTCGTAGAGCTTTTTGCCCTTGCAAAGTCCCACTTCCATCTTGACGCGGCCATGCTTGAAGTAGAGCGAAAGCGGCACAAGGGTGTAGCCCTGCAGCTTGCACTGCTGGTGCAGCCGCCGGATCTCGCTCTTGTGGGCCAGCAGACGCCGCACCCGCATGGGGTCCTGATTGAACATGTTGCCGTGGTCGTAAGGGCTGATGTGCATTCCCTTCACGAGCAGCTCGCCGTCTTCGATATCGACCCAGCTGTCCTTCAGGTTCACGCCGCCGGCACGCAGGCTTTTCACCTCGGTGCCTTTCAGCTCCACGCCGGTCTCCAGCACTTCCAGAACGAAGTATTCATGGCGCGCTTCACGGTTGGTGGCGATGGTTTTGGTCGCCGGACGCTCTTTGGTGGGTGCCATGGTGCGCGCCTCCTTTCTCCATTCCGGTTCGTTGTATCAGTATACCATGTTTCCTCTGATTTTCAAGAGGATTTTTTGAAAAAACTGTAAATTGTTCCCAGTTTACAGCTCTGCGCGGTCCGAAAGTGCCCGGTAAAGGGTGTTTTCGTCCACGTATTCCAGGTTTCCGCCCACGGGCAGGCCCTGGGCCAGACGGGTGGTCTTGATGCCCAGAGGCTTGATGAGCTTTGCCAGGTACATCGCCGTAGCCTCGCCCTCCACCGTGGGGTTCATGGCCATGATGACCTCTTTCACCTTGTCACCGTGCAGGCGGGCCAGCAGTTCCTTGACGCAGATGTGCTCGGCCGTGACGCCGTTGATGGGGTCCATCAGGCCGTGCAGCACATGGTACAGGCCATTGTACTCGCGGGTGCGCTCAAACACCTGCACATCGCGGGGCTTTTCCACCACGCAGATCACCGAATCGTCCCGCTTTGCGCTGGAACAGATGGGGCAGACGTCCGCCTCGGTGTAGTTCTGGCAGATGCGGCAGCGGTGGATGCGCGTATGGGCGCCCTGAATGGCCTCGGCCAGCTTCTGCGCTTCCTCGTCGGTCATGCTCATCACCTGGTACGCCATGCGGGTGGCATTTTTGGCCCCGATGCCCTTGAATTTGCTGAATTCTTCGATCAGCCGTTCCAGCGGGGCAGCCGTATAACCCATGTTCGTCCCTCCTGCCGGATCAGAGACCCGGGATATTCAGGCCGCCGGTCAGCTTGCCCATCTCGGCTTCGGCCGTCTCGTCCACCTGCTTGACGGTGGCGTTGATGGCAGCCGCCACCATATCTTCCAGCATTTCGATGTCGTCGGGGTCCACAGCCTCGGGCTTGATGGTGATGGACAGCACCTCGTGCTTGCCGTTCATCTTCACGGTGACCATCTCACCAGCAGCGCTGCCGGTGTACTCGGCGGCTTCCAGCTCGGCCTGTTTTGCCTTCATATCGTCCTGCATCTTCTGTGCCTGGCGCATGAGGGCGTTCATATCGGGGCGGCCGTAGCCTGCGGGCATTCTTGCTTTCATAATTGGTTCTCCTTTTATTCGTTACGATTTCTTTTTTCGTTCGGTATCTTCAATGGTCACTTCCAGGCCCAGTTTTTCCAGCGCGTGGAGCGACTGCTCGGCGTTGGAAGTGTGCTTTGCAGTGTTCTTGGGCTCATAAGGGCCGATGGGCACCGCCACGCCGGACACATCCTTGATAAGCTTTTTGATCAGCCGCTGGCTGTCCTTGTTGGCGCGGATGAAATCCCGGAAGGTCTTGCCGCCGTCGATCAGCACGCGGGTGCCGTCGAAGTAGGCTTTGGACTTGCGCAGGTAGGTGTAGAGCATGGGGTCCTTTTCCTGCAGCTGCTGCACCACCTTTTCCCAATACGGGAAGGGGTTGACCCCCTCCTGCGCCACCTTGCGAGGCTTGTTCAGCACCGGGTCTGCCGGGTTTTCCGGCACGGGCACAGGTTCCGGTCTGGCCGCCGGTTCCGGCTCCTGCGGGAGTTGCGCGGGCGGTTCGGCAGATTCTGCGGACGGTGGGCTCTGCGCGGCAGGTTCATCCCAGGGCGGGGCGGCCTCTGCCTGCAGCGGCGGCTCCTCGGGCAGAGGGGGCACATCGTCGGCCGGGGCGGGAGCGAGCTCTGCCTGTGCGGAGGGCTCTTTCACCGGCGCAGCAGCGGGGGCTGCCTGCGTCTGCACCTGAGACGGTTCTGCCTTCACTGCAGGCTGCACCACCGGCTCTGCCGCAGGCACCGGCTGTGCCGTCTCGGCTGCCGGTACACGGGCAAAGGGCTGCACCGGGGCCGCCGCAAAAGGCTGCGGGGCCGCAGGACGCGGCGCAAGCGCTGCTGCTGTCTGCACGGGTGCAGCCTGATACACCGGCTGCAGCGGCGGCTCAGACAGGCTGAACAGCGCCAGCTCCAGCTCAATGCGCTGGTCGCTGCCGCGGGTCATATGTTCCAGCGCATTGCCCAGCGTGCGGATTGCCCGGATGGCCTCCCGCTGGCCCAGCTGCGGGCCTTTTTCCAGATAAAGCGCTTCTTCTTCCGGAGAGACACCAGAGAGCAGTGCCTGCCCGCCGGGCAGTGCCGCCAGCATCAGGGCGCGGTAATGGGCAATGAGTTCCTCGGTCAGGCGCTTCACATCCACCGACTGCTGGCGCAGCTGGGCCAGCTCGGCCAGCGCCGTGGCACCGTCCTGCGCTTCCAGCGCGTCCGAAATGTGGAACAGGTAGCTGCGGTCGGTGACGCCCGCCATACGGCGCACCACGTCGGCGTCGATCCTTGCCGTGACACCGGCACAGGTGTCCAAAATGGACAGCGCATCGCGCAGGGCACCGTCGGCCAGGCGGGCAATGAGCTCCGCACCGTCCGGGGTCAGTTCCAGCTTTTCCTCTCCCGCAATATATTCCACCCGGTGGGCGATATCCTCCGGCCCGATGCGGGTGAAGTCGTACCGCTGACAGCGCGAAAGAATGGTGGCGGGCACCTTCTGAATTTCGGTCGTGGCCAGAATGAAGATGACATGAGCAGGCGGTTCTTCCAGCGTCTTCAGCAGGGCGTTGAAGGCTGCTGTGGACAGCATGTGCACCTCGTCGATGATGTATACCTTATATTGACAGGCACTGGGGGTGTAGGCGGTTTCGTCGCGCAGGTCGCGGATATCGTCCACGCCGTTGTTGGAAGCCGCGTCCATCTCCACCACATCGAGGATGCTGCCGTTGTCGATGCCCTTGCAAATTTCGCATTCGCCGCAGGGGTCGCCGTTGACCGGATGCAGACAGTTGACTGCCTTGGCGAAAATTTTTGCGCAGGTGGTCTTGCCGGTGCCGCGCACGCCGGTGAACAGATAGGCGTGGCCCACGCGGTTTGCCGTGATCTGGTTTTTCAGGGCCGTGACGATGGCACGCTGGCCCACCACGTCCTCAAAGCGCTGGGGTCTCCACTTGCGGTATAAGGCGCGATACATGGTCCTCTCCCCTTTCCGGCAAAATAAAAAGGACAGCGCTTGACGGGGTTTTGTCCCCGCCTTGCGTAACTCGGCATACGGATGCAGGCGGACTGAAACGCACGAACGCACTGCTTAAGGCTGCTTGGTTCCCCACCTGACCTGGTTCACAGCGAATCCATCGTACAGGACCCGCATCCGTATGCCGAACCACGCAGCAGGCGCTGTCCGACACATTCTTCTGAATGCCAGAATATTGTACCATAAATGGGGGCAGATTGCAAGAGGGGCAAAACGATTTGGAATCATCTCCGCTTCGCTCTGATAATAACAGCGGTCATTTTATTTTTATTTTAGCGTAATTCGCGGCCCGCATGCCGCGAATTACGCAGTTTTCACAGAAAAAGCAAGAGCGGAATGACCGCAGCCATTCCGCTCTCAAGGCATTATTTAATTATATGAAGGACCAATCAGGACTGGCAGGCAGTGATCAGGCTCATCTTGTAGACCTCGTCGGCGTTGCAGCCACGGGACAGGTCGTTGATGGGAGCGTTCAGGCCCTGCAGGATGGGGCCGTAGGCAGCGTAGCCGCCCAGACGCTGTGCGATCTTATAGCCGATGTTGCCGGCCTCGATGCAGGGGAAGATGAAGGTGTTGGCCTGGCCGGCGACCTTGCTGCCCTTGCACTTGACCTGTGCCACTTCCGGAGCAACGGCAGCGTCAAACTGCAGCTCGCCGTCCACAGCCAGCTCGGGGTCCATCTCCTGAGCCTTGATGGTAGCGTCGTGGCTCAGAGCGACGGTGCCGCCCTTGCCGGAGCCCTTGGTGGAGAAGCTCAGCACAGCCACCTTCGGGTCGATGCTGAACAGCTTTGCGGTCTTGGCGGTCTCGATGGCGACCTCAGCCAGCTTTGCGGAAGCAGCGACCTTGACCTCGCCGGTAGCTTTATCAATGGTATCGGTGTAGTCGATGTTGACGGCGCAGTCGCCCATGGCAATGCGCTTCAGGCCTTCCTCGCCGCAGTCACGGTCCAGAATGAAGCAGGAGCTCACCAGATGTGCGCCCTTCTTGGTCTTGACCAGCTGCAGAGCGGGACGGATGGTGTCGGCGGTGGAGTAGGTAGCGCCGCCCAGCAGGCAGTCGGCCTTGCCCATCTTCACCAGCATGGTGCCGAAGTAGTTGGACTTCTTCAGCAGAGCGGTGCACTCCTCAGCGGTCTGCTTGCCCTTGCGCAGCTCCACCATGGTGTTGACCATCTCATCGAAGCCGGCGTAGTTCTCGGGGTCGATGATCTCGGCAGCGGAAATATCAAAGTTACCGGCGGCAGCAGCAGCCTTGCACTCAGCCTCGTTGCCCACCATGACGACCTTCAGCACGCCCTCAGCCAGCAGCTTTGCAGCAGCCTCCAGGATGCGGGGATCATTGCCCTCGGTGAAAACGATCGTCTTGGGATTTGCCTTCAGCTGTGCTACCAGCGGCGCAAACATATCAGCCATTGTGATTACCTCCGAATTTACTTTCCAAAATTCGCACCCCGCGCGTGTTGGACACAAGGATGCCTTTCTCTTTTATTCTAGCACAGACGGCAAAAAGTTCAAGACAAAATTGGCTTTTTGTGCTATTATTTTAAGAGAAAAAGCGCTTTCATTTGTGAATAAAATATCATACTGTTTCTGAGGGAGATCGACCACCATGGATTGGGATACATTAAAAACAGAATGCCTTGCCTGCACGAAGTGTGAGCTGTGCTCCACCCGCACGAACGTGGTGTTCGGGCAGGGCGCGCAGAACGCCGAGGTCCTCTTTGTGGGCGAGGGCCCGGGCCAGAGCGAGGACGAGCAGGGCCTGCCTTTCGTGGGCCGCAGCGGCCAGCTGCTGGACAAGTACCTGTTCGCCATTGATCTGGACCGCAGCCAGAACTGCTACATTGCCAACATCGTCAAGTGCCGCCCGCCCCAGAACCGCGACCCCCGGCCCGAAGAAAGCGAAGCCTGCATGCCCTGGCTGCGGGAGCAGTTCCGCCTGCTGAAGCCGAAGATTGTCGTGTGCCTGGGCCGCATCGCCGCCCAGCGGATGATCAAACCGGATTTTTCCGTCACCCGGGAGCACGGGCAGTTCTTTGAGAAAGGCGGCATCCTGTTCATGGGCACCTTCCATCCGGCCGCCCTGCTGCGCCAGCCGCAGAACAAGCCCGCCGCCTTTTCAGACTTTGCCGCCCTGCGGGACACGATCGGTACTGTGTGCGAGCACACCTACCAGGGCGATTGAAATACGGAACCAAACACCTCTCTTTTGCATACTCTAAAGCAAAAGAGAGGTGTGACACTATGGAAAACGCAAGACCTGTTTCCGTGGATTTTTTCCTGGGCGCGACCACGCCCGCCGGGTTCAAGGGCTATTTTGAGCCGCTGCGCCGTGAACCCGGGATGCAGATGTACCTGATCAAAAGCGGCCCCGGCTGCGGCAAATCCACCCTGATGAAGCGGCTGGCCCGCACCGCCGAACAGCAGGGCGAGACCGTGGAGCGCGTCCACTGCGCCAGCGACCCCGACAGCCTGGACGGCGTCATCCTGCCCGCGCGGCACAAGGCCATCGTGGACGCCACTGCGCCCCATGTGATGGAGCCGGATGCCCCCGGCGCGGACGAGGTGGTGGTGAGCTTGTACCACACCATCAACGCCGAAGCGCTGCACCCCCACGCCGACGATGTGAGGGCCTTGTTCGCCCGCAACGCCATGCTGCGCAGCCGGGCGGCGCGGTATATCGCTTCGGCCGGGAGTTTGCTGCTGGACAGCCGCCGGGCCGAAGCCTGCAGTGCAAACTTTGAAAAAGTGCGCCGCTACGTCAAGCGCCTGTGTGCCCGGGTGCTGCCCCGCACCGAGACCTTTGGCAGCGAAGAACTGCGGCTGCTCTCGGCCATCACGCCGAAGGGCGAAGTGTTCTACCAGGGCACCGCCCAGGCACTGGCCGACAAGTTCGTGGTGTTCCGCGACGACTACGGGGCCATTTCCCGCCTGCTCCTGGAGCTGATCCGCGCCGAAGCGCTGGCCCGCGGCCACCACATCATCACCTGCCCCTGCGCCATGCACCCGGAGGATAAGATCGACCACATCCTCATCCCGGAACTGCGGCTGGCCTTCCTCACCGACAACCGGTGGCATCCGGTGCAGCTGCCCGGCGTGCAGGCCGTGCGCTGCACGCGCTTCCTGGACCGGGAGAATCTTGCCGCCTACCGCGCACGGCTGCGGTTCAACGAGCGCGCCGCCGCCGAGCTGCTGGAGCAGGCCTGCGCCCTGATGGCCCAGGCCAAGAGTTGCCACGACGAACTGGAGACCTATTACCGTGCGGCGGTGGATTTTGCAAAGGTAGATGAAGCCGCCAAAGAATGTGCCGGGTTGTTTGGGCTGGAGTAACACTATTTGAAATGGCCACCGCGTGCGCTCTGGCCATAATCAGTGGAAAAATTATTTTTATATTCGCGTTTGTCGCGCCCTGCGGGGCGCTCCAAACGCATTTTCACGGGAGGGGTCGTGACGGAGACAGAGGTATCTGCTGCACCCGCTCCCCTGCGGGGAGCTGTCGCGCAGCGACTGAGGGGCCTGCAAATCGGAGAAGCGAAAAAAAAAAAAATGCGTTGAGCGAAGCGGCTAGCATTTTTTCGTTTCGACCTCTGCCTTGGGATTATCAAGGGCGAGCAGCCCCTTGTTTGCAACGGCGACGACCGCCGCCAGTGGCGGATACAGGGAGGAGCTGTTGGGGCAGCGGCCTGCAGGATGCGAGTGCCGCCCAAGGCACGAAGCAGACGCAGGGTGCCGCAACCCGTCGGGTCCAGCGCGTCGAAATCGCTGCGACCTTGCCGCGCTGAACACGCGGCATTTGCTTCGCAAACCGGTCTGCGGCTTAAAAGCCCCACTGGGGCTTTCATGCCCTCCGGGCACCGCCGTCCTTTCTGGTTCTCTTTTGTGCGGCAAAAGAGAACATATCCGGCGGAGATGTTTCTCATAAAAGCCATCAGACCTGCCCTACGCGACTGCACTCTGCACAAGAAGCATTTTCATCTAAAAGGAAGTGAACTCTATGCCCGCCATCCATCTTCCCATCCGGCAGCTGGTGGAATTTCTGCTGCGCACCGGCAGCATCGACAGCCGTTTTGCAGGGTTTGACCGCGCGCTGGAAGGTGCCCGCATCCACCGCAGGCTGCAGAAAGCCGCCGGAGAGGGCTACCAGGCCGAGGTGTTCCTCTCTGCCGAACGGGAAGCGGACGGCATCTCTTTCACGCTGGAAGGCCGGGCCGACGGTATTTTTACGGACGAGGGCGGCCCCGTGACCATCGACGAGATCAAGACCACGGCCGTCCCCTTTGAGGAGATCACCGAGGAGATGAACCCCTGCCACTGGGCGCAGGGCATGGTGTATGCCGCCATTTATTCCGACCAGCAAAGCCTTTCCAAAATCAACGTGCGGCTGACCTATTATCAGATCGACACCGACCAGATCATCCGCTTCGTGCGGCACTTTTCCCGAGAAGAACTGGACACCTTCCTGCGCGGGCTCTTGCAGCAATATGCCCCCTGGGCGCAGCGCCAGTTGGACTGGAGTGTCCGGCGTGCCGAAAGCCTTTCCGCACTGCGGTTCCCGTTTGCTGAATACCGCCCCGGCCAGCGGGCACTGGCGGGCGAAGTATACCGCGCCTGCCGCGCCGGAAAGGACGCCGACCACAAGGGCGGCACCCGGCTGTTCTGCCAGGCACCCACCGGAATCGGCAAGACCATGAGCGCCATCTTCCCCGCCCTGCGGTCCATGGGCGAAGGCAGCGGCGAAAAGCTCTTTTACCTCACCGCCCGCAACACGACTCAGGCCGCCGCCGAGGACGCCATCGCCCGGCTGCGGGCAGCGGACCCCGGCCTTGCGCTGCGCAGCGTGACCCTGACCGCCAAGGAAAAGGTCTGCCTGCACCCGGACGCCGAGGGCCGCCCGGCCTGTCTGCCGGAGATGTGCCCCTTCGCCAATGGTTACTACAGCCGAGTGAAGGACGCACTGGCCGCCCTGCTGGACGGCCCCGGCAGCTTTGACCGTGCCGCTCTGGCCGACACCGCCCGGCAGTTCTCGGTGTGCCCGTTTGAGCTGGGGCTGGACCTGAGCGAATGGTGCGACGTGGTCATTGGGGACTACAACTACCTGTTCGACCCGGTGGTGCATCTGAAGCGGTTCTTTGATGCGTCCGGCGACTGGCTGTTCCTCATTGACGAGGCGCACAACCTGCCGGACCGTGCCCGGGCAATGTACTCCGCCAGCTTTTCCAAAAGCAGCCTGACCGACGCAAAGCGCGCCCTCGGCAAGGGCAAAAGTGCCCTGAAAACCGCCCTGAGCAAGGCTGACAAGGCCTTTCTGGAGGCGCGAAAACTCTGCGGAAAGCTGGCACCCCGGCGTGCTGCACTGGAAACCGCGCCGGAAGAAGCCGCCCAGACCAGCCTTCTGCCCGGACCCGCCGATGCGCCTGCACTGGAACTGCCGGAGCCGATCTTTGCCCGGGAAGGCACGGTGTTTCTCCGGGAATTGCCCGCCGCATTGCTCACGCCGCTGCGGGCTGTGCAGGCCCCTTTGCAGGACTGGCTGGAAGCAAACCCGGATGCGGACGCCCATGCCCAGCTGCTGGACCTCTATTTTGCCGTGCAGGACATCACCCGCGCCGCCGAACGCTACGACAGCCACTTTGTCACCCAGCTTTCCGCCTATGGCAGTGAGCTGACCCTTCACCTGCTCTGCCTGGACCCGGCACCCTTTGTGGACGCCAGCCTTGCCGCCGGGCGCAGTGCCGCGCTGTTCAGCGCCACCCTCGCCCCGCCGGGCTATTACCGGGGCGTGCTGGGCTGCCCGGACGCCCGGGCCGTGGCGCTGGAAAGCCCATTTCCGGCAGAAAATCTCGGGCTGTATTGCCTGCCGAATATCTCCACCCGCTACCGCGACCGGGATGCCAGCGTGCAGGCGGTTTCGGACGCTCTGGCCCGACTGGCGCTGAGCAAAACCGGCAACTATCTGGCCTTTTTCCCCAGCTATGCCTACCTGCGGCAGGTGCACGAGGACTTTGCGGCACGGTATCCAGGCATCCGCACCCTTGTGCAGGAAAGCAAAGCCGACGACACTGCACGGGCAGAGTTTCTCGCCGCATTTGTGCCGGACCCAAAAGAAACTCTGCTGGGGTTCGGGGTGCTGGGCGGCGTGTTCGGCGAGGGTGTGGACCTGGCCGGGGACCGGCTCATCGGCTGCGCCATCGTGGGCGTGGGCCTGCCCCAGGTGAACCCCCGGCAGGAGATGCTGCGCCGCTACTATGACGAACAGAATGGCACCGGTTTCGATTACGCTTACCGCTTCCCCGGCATGAACAAGGTGCTGCAGGCAGCCGGGCGGGTCATCCGCACGCCGGAAGACAAGGGCGTGGTGCTGCTGCTGGACGACCGGTTCGCCCTGCCGGAATACGCCCGGCTGTTCCCGCCCCACTGGCGGCACATCCGCTATCTGCGCAGCAATGACGAGCTGGAACAACAGCTGCATCATTTCTGGCAGAATTGATACGACAAAAGGCCGATGCAGATGCATCGGCCTTTCTGGTTCCTTCTGGTTTTTACAGGCAGATCTCTTTGACGAGTGCTGCCCACTGCTCCGGGTGGCAGGCCAGCAGTTCTTCGTGCTGCATATCCTGCTCATGGATGATCGGGTGAGCGTAGTGCTGCGCATACCGCGCGCGGTACTTCTCGCCCATTTTCAGGGCATAGAAAATGTGGATGGCCGTGGGGCCGTCCCAGTGGTCCGGCAGCGGGGTGATCATGTCCGAGTAAAACTGGTTTTTGCAGCTCTGCATCGAGACATAAGGCCGGGCACCGCCCATGATCTCCATGAACTTGTCCACATAGCCCGGCATTTCCTGCTTGCGCTTCTCCATCTTTTTGTTCAGCAGCTTCGACTTGAATCTGCCGTCCCGCACCACCGGGTAGATCAGCGGCAGGGCAATGTCCGTTTCCAGCTTTGCAACAAACGGAGATGCCTGGTCCAGGTCTGAACTGCCGAGGATGCCGATATCCAGCCGGATGTTCTGCCGTGCTGCCAGCAGGCCCACGAAACTGCCGCCCAGGCTGCAGCCGTAGGCCGCGTGGAGATGGCCGCCCAGGTTCTCGTTGATGTAGGCTTCGATCTTTGCCGCTTCCTCCTCCATCGTGGGGAAAGTGGTGTCCGGTTCTGTCTCATCAAAGCCGTCGTAGGAGACGCACAGGACGTGAAAATGCGGCTCCAGCAGCGGCAGCACCGGCGCAAAATTGCTTTTCCAGTGGCAGCAGGTACCGGGCAGCAGCATCAGGGTGGGGCCTGCCTTGTTTCCCAGAGAATATACCTTCATGATCTCCTCCTGTTTTCATTGTTTGTTTATGCAAACTTCATGCCGCAAAATGGCGCAGACAGAAGGTTTCTGCCTGCGCCGGGTCTTGTTATCCGTTCGTCTTCTGCAGAGCGTCCCAGGAGGGCATTTCGCTGCGGAGTTTCTCCCACATGGGCATGGCTGTACCCGCCTGCTTGCGCATGGCTTCAAAGGCATCGTCCAGGTAATGCATCTCGCCCACGGCGTGCATCGCATGGTCGGAAGCACACAGACGGCCCAGCGGCGTTTTGGCCATGACAAAGAGCATGGCTTCCATCTGGCGGCGGCCCGCGGTGCCGGGCTTGAAGTTCTCGGTGTTGTCTGCATCGTTCACCGGGATGCCGATGGCCTTGAGCATCACACAGGCCTCGTAGGCGGCATCCAGGATCGCACCGCGCTGCTGCTTGGTGGCACGGCGCAGATCGCCGTTGCAGGCGTAGCAGACGTAACAGATCGGCAGGATGAAGGCCGCATGGCACTTGAGCCATTCGTCCATATCGCCGTAGAAGCTCAGCTTGTACTTTACACCGTCAAAAGCGGTCTTGAGCCGGGTGCGGAAGGCACCGGAAAGCGGTGCCGTGGCCCCGCCCACCGTCATGCCTGCGCTGGCATAGACGCTGACCACGCGGTCGTGTTCGCGGCGGCCTGCGGTGTTCTGGAAGCCGAACGCCACCTTATCCGCCGGGCGCTGCATGGCTTCCAGCACCTGCTTTGCCTGCGGATCGTTGCCCACGAACACAAAGTACTGGCTCTTGTTTTCCTTGAGGATGGGCAGCACCTGGGGCAGCTGGCCTGCCTGCATCACCACAAACACAAGGTCATAGCAATCATCCGGGGCCAGGGTGTCGATGGTCTGCACACGGTCCACCGTGGTTTTCCGCTGCACCCAGTGGCGGATGGTCAGGCCCTTCTGGTCGATCATTTCCTTCCACTCACCGCGTGCAAGCAGCGTGACAACGTTCTTTTTGTTCTGGATCAGCGCATGGGCCAGCTCGCAGCCCAAAACGCCCGCACCGTAAACCAGGATCCTCATACCATTGCCTCCTTCGGTCGTTTTCCGGGGTTACTTTTTCAAAAAGGAGAAAAAGCCCTTCTTTTCATAAGGAGCGCTTTTCACGCCCTTCACTTCATAGCCGGTGGCATTGATGGCGTCGCGCAGCTTCTGCTCGTCCAGTTCCTGCTCCGACTGGATGACCGTCTGGCCCTTGGTGTGGGAAGAAGACACCTTCTTCGCCTCCGGGAAGGCCTTGCGCACAGCATCGTTGACATGGCTCTCGCACATGCCGCACATCATACCATCTACATATACAGTTGTTTCGATCATTTTATTCCCCTCCAGTGTCTGCATGCACTGCACGGCCTGCGCCGGTTTGTTAGGGAATACTAACCGCTGCTTCAAGCAAAACGCTGTCAGGGCCAGCCCCGGCAGCGGTGCGGAGCGATTCCCTGTTTTTATGGCGGGTCTGCTCAAAAAATGCACGCATGGTTTCTTGCACTTATCATATCACACCGGTGGGCTAAATGCAAGGCAAAAAATACCCCGTCCCGGTGTTTATTGCAGATGCGCAGGATCCACACTTCCGTTTCGGAAAAGGTCAGTATTCGATGCCCTGCCGGGCTGCAATGCCTTTCTGGTACGGGTGGCGGCGGCACTTCATCTCGGTGACGTAATCCGCCGCGTCCAGCATCCACTGCACAGGCGCGTGGGCCGTCAGCACGCACTCCTGCCCGGCCGGGCGCTCCCGCACTGCCCGCTGTAAAAGTTCCGGGTCCACCATGTCCAGTTCCCAGGCACTGCCCGCCTCGTCAAGGATGAGCAGGTCGGCCGGTTCTGCCATGGCTGCCGCAAGGTTTGCGTCCTGCAGCGCGCGGGTGGCGGCCTTTTCGGCTTCGTTCATTTGGGAAACAAATTTCTGCCCGGCCTTGCCCCGGAACACCTTCGCGCCCAGCTGTTCCAAAAGCGGGATTTCCCCGCTGCGGCCGCCCTTTAAAAACTGCACGATGACCACCCGTTTCCCGCTGCCCAGCGCCCGCAGCGCAAGGCCCATGGCGGCCGTGGTCTTGCCCTTGCCGTCGCCGTAGTACAGATGCAAAAGTCCCATCTGTTCCATCTTGTTTCCCCCTCCGCATCGTTTTGTTTTATCCTACCACGCCCTGCGGCCAAAAACAATGCCTGCCGCTTGACAAACGACGCTTTTTTATGATACACTGTGCAAAGTTTGTAAAAGCGAACACACCGTTTCCGTTGGAGCGGCGTTTCTTTTTGGTTGAAAGTTAGTATATTCTAACATTTTCATCTGCCCATTTTTGCCAACCACAGAAAGGACACCTGTTATGCATCACCTCAAAAAAGCCTTTTTCATCGCGCTCGGCTGCGTCAGCCTTGCTCTCGGCACCATCGGCATCGTGCTGCCCATCCTGCCCACGGTGCCGTTCTACCTGCTCACGGCCTTCTGCTTTGCCAACAGTTCGGAACGGCTGCACGACTGGTTCATCCACACCACCGTGTATAAAAAGTACATCGGCAGCTATTTCCGCCGCCGCGGCATGACCAAAAAGGCCAAGTGCCTGCTCATCGGCACCGTGACCGCCATCATGGTGCCGGGCTTCATCCTGATGGACAAGGTGCCCGTGGGGCGCGCCATCATGCTGGTGGTCTGGATGGGGCACATCTTCTACTTCGGCTTCAAGGTGCAGACCATCACCCAGCAGGAAGCCGACGAAGCCATGGCGGAAGCACTGGAAGATTAAAACCCTCTCAGGCGCTCCGCACCAGTTCCCCCGAAGGGAGAGCCGACATCACACAGCGATGACTGAGAGGGTCCAAGCAAAAAGCACCCGCAGCGTTTCAGCGTTGCAGGTGCTTTTCTCTATATAAGAATTATTTTTACTCGTACAGCGGGAAGTCGTGGGTCAGCTTCAGCACACGGTCGCTGATCTCGTCCTTCTTCTCGTCGTAGTGCCAGATGCAGTCCGCGATGCAGTCCGCAATGACCTTCATCTCCGCGGGGCCCATGCCGCGGGTGGTGACAGCCGGGGTGCCCAGACGCACACCGGAGGTCACAAACGGGCTGCGGGTCTCACCGGGCACGGTGTTCTTGTTGGCGGTGATGTGCACGCTGTCCAGACGGGCTTCCAGCTCCTTGCCGGTGCATTCCTCGTCGCGCAGGTCAATGAGCATCAGGTGATTGTCGGTGCCGCCGGACACCAGCTTGACGCCCCGGGCCTGCAGTTCAGCGGCCATAGCCTGGGCATTCTCGACGATCTTGCGGGCATACTCCTTGAACTCGGGCTTGAGCGCCTCGCCGAAGCAGACGGCCTTTGCCGCGATGACGTGCTCCAGCGGGCCGCCCTGGGTGCCGGGGAACACCGCGGAGTTGATGCGCTTTGCGATGACCGGGTTGTTGGTCAGGATCAGGCCGCCGCGGGGGCCGCGCAGAGTCTTGTGGGTGGTGGTGGTCACCACATCGGCATAGGGCACGGGGCTCTGGTGCTGGCCGCCTGCCACCAGACCGGCGATATGGGCCATATCCACCATCAGGTAGGCGCCGTAGCCGTGGGCGATCTCGGCGATCTTCTCAAAGTCGATGGCGCGGGGATAAGCGGATGCACCGGCCACGATCAGCTTGGGGCGCACCTTCTTCACCTGCTTTTCCAGCTCCACATAGTCGATGACGCCGTCGGCATTGACGCCGTAGGAGACGAAGTGGTAGTTCTTGCCGGACATGTTCACCGGAGAACCGTGGGTCAGATGGCCGCCCTGAGAAAGGTCCATGCCCATGACGGTATCGCCCAGGTCCAGCAGTGCAAAGTAGACGGCCAGGTTGGCCTGTGCGCCGGAGTGGGGCTGCACATTGGCATACTTGGCACCGAACAGCTTGCAGGCGCGCTGGATGGCGATGTTCTCCACCTCGTCCACATAGACGCAGCCGCCGTAGTAGCGCTTGCCGGGCAGGCCCTCGGCATACTTGTTGGTCAGGATGCTGCCCATCGCGGCCATGACAGCCGGAGAGACGATGTTCTCGCTGGCGATCAGCTCAATGTTCTGGCGCTGACGGGTCAGCTCACGGTCCATGGCCGCGCCCAGTTCCGGGTCCACGCTGTTGACCAGGCCGATGGTATCCATCATTTCGTTGTACATTCTAATTACCCCTCTCTTGATACAGACAGATCGTCTTTTCAAGCACCCGGCTCCCGCGCACTGAACCGCAATTGCTTTCTCTTATCATAGCAGAAAGCTGCAAAACCTTCAATCCTCTTTTCGCCAAAAGGCTTGCTTTTTTTGCCTGAAGTGTTTATTATACTTGTATAAAAATGCAGTGTCGTTTTTGTATATTTTTCAAGTTTGCCCGATCAGAGATGAAGCGAGGTGTTCTCCTGTGACGGTCAGTGAAGAAAAGCAGGCCCAGCGCAAAGCAGGCCGTGCCGCCCGCAAGGCCCTTTCGCCCGAGGTGCGGGCCGCCGCCAATGCCGCCCTGTGCGCGAACCTCTGGCAGCTGGATGCCGTGCAGAAGGCCCGCACCATCTTATTGTATGCGGCCTTCGGGGCCGAAGCCGACCTTGCCTCCTTTGCTGAGGAAGCACTGCGGCAGGGCAAAGTGCTCGCCTACCCGGTGTGCGGCGAGGGATATTCCCTCACGGCCGCCGTGCCCGGTCCGGACGGCTGGGAGACGGGGCTTTACGGCATCCGCACGCCGGTGCCGGAGCGGTCGGAGCTGCTGGAACCGGAAGCACTGGACCTTGTGCTCGTGCCCTGCACCGCCTTTGACGCGGACTGCCGCCGGGTGGGCATGGGCAAGGGCTACTACGATCGGTATCTGCCCCGCTGCAAAAACGCGGCGAAGATCGGCATTGCATTTGAGGTGCAGCGGGTGGACCGCGCCGCCGTGGACGAGCACGACCAGCGGCTGGACGCCTATGCAACAGAGAGGGGTATCTACACATGGAAATGATGGAACGAACTTGCAGCCAGTTCCTGGCAGAGCTGGCCAGCAAAGCACCCACACCGGGCGGCGGCGGAACAGCCGCGCTGGTGGGCGCGGCAGGCGTCGCCCTGGGCAACATGGTGGGCAATCTGACCACCGGCAAAAAGAAGTATGCCGCCGTGGAGGAAAAGATCCAGGCCTTGAACGCCAAGGCCGAGACCCTGCGCAAAGAGCTGGAAGCACTGGTGCAGGAAGATGCGGAGGCCTTTGCGCCGCTGGCCGCCGCCTACGGCCTGCCGAAGGACACGCCGGAACAGGCCGCCGACAAAGAGCGCGTTATGGAAACAGCTTTGACTCGGGCCGCGCTCGTCCCGATCAAGATCATGCAGAAATGCCTGGAGGGCATCACGCTTGCATATTCCTACGCTGTTGATGGCAGTACAATGGCCATCTCGGATGCAGGCTGTGCCGCAGTGTTGTGCAAAGCCGCCCTACAGGCTGCAAGCCTGAATGTTTTTGTCAACACAAAGTTGATGACCAATCGGGAATTTGCCACAGCGTTGGAACACACAGCAGAGCAGTTACTGGACGCAGGGACTTCTTATGCAGACGAAGCGTTCCATTATGTCAACGAAAAACTCCGCAGTAAATAAAGGAGAAACGATTATGGCAACGATTTTGAAGGGCGCGCCGGTGGTGGCCGCCATGAACGAACGCAACGCCGCATTGTGCGAACAGCTCAAGGCAAAGGGCGTGGTGCCCACGCTGGCTGTGGTGCGTGTGGGCGAGCGTGAAGACGACCTCTCCTATGAGCGCGGCGTCATGACCCGCTGCGGCAAGGTGGGCGTGGAGGTAAAGCAGTTCCTGCTGCCCGCCGACGCCGCGCAGGACGACCTGCTGAAGGTCATCGCCGAAGTGAACGCCGATGACGCCATCCACGGGTGCCTTTTGTTCCGCCCGCTGCCCAAGCAGTTCAACGACCGCACCGTGCGCGCGGCCCTTGCCCCGGAAAAGGACATCGACGGCATCACGGACGGTTCGCTGGCCGGTGTGTTCACGAATACCGATCTCGGCTATGCGCCCTGCACGGCACAGGCGTGTCTTGAAATTTTGAAGTATTATAGCGTTCCCCTCTCCGGCAAGCGCGCCGTGGTGGTGGGCCGCAGCCTTGTGGTGGGCAAACCTGCCGCCATGATGCTGGACCGTGAGAACGCCACCGTCACCCTCTGCAACTCCCGCACCCAGAATCTGCCTGCTCTCTGCAAAGAAGCAGACGTAGTGGTGGTGGCCATGGGCAAGATGGGTGCTGTAGGCGCCGACTGCCTGCGGGAAGGCCAGACCGTCGTGGATGTGGGCATCCATGTCAACGAGGAGGGCAGGCTCTGCGGCGACGTAAAGTTTGCCGAAGCGGAGCCCGTGGTGGACGCCATCACCCCCGTGCCCGGCGGTGTGGGCACCGTGACCACCTCGGTGCTGGTGGGCCATGTGGTGCAGGCCGCTGCGAAAAAGGCCGGGCTGTAACATACACAATATGAAAAGAGGCGGTTCCCCGCAAAAGGGAACCGCCTCTTTTTGTGCGTTGCTCAGTGGTGACAGCCGCAGGCATGAGCCTTGGTGCTGGACACCAGCGTGCCGTCCAGATAGGCCTGCACGGCTGCGTCGGCGCTGCCGGTGACGTTGCCGCAGACCTTGATGCCCGCACCCTGCAGCAGCTCCAGCATGGGCATGCCCAGGCTGCCGCAGATGACCACGTCCACCTGCATGGTAGCCAGCTGGCGGCCCAGGGCGTGGTGGCCCTCCGGTGCGCCGGGCACCAGCTCGGTGCCGGTGACGGCGTTGTTCTCCACGGTATAGACCTTGAAGGTCTTCGTCTGGCCAAAATGCTGGAAGATCTGGCCGTTCTCGTAATTGACTGCGATTTTCATAATGATGCTCCTTTTCCGGTGTTTCTCCCCCACTGTACCACAATCCGCACGGCAATGCAAGCGCTCTGCACACAGCAAACGGCCGACCGTCTCAATGGGAAACGGTCGGCCGTTTTTTGCGTTTTTCCGCCGGGGTGCAGGGTTACAGCTTCCAGCCTTCGGCCTGCTTGCGGCCGCCCACAAAGGCGGCGTAGATGCCGGGCTGGCCGATCAGCTGCTCATGGGTGCCCTGCTGGACGATGCGGCCGTGGTCGACCACCAGGATCTGGTCAGCGTGGCACACGGTCTTGAGCCGGTGCGCGATCATGATGATGGTCTTGTCGCGGGTCAGAGCTTCAATGGCCTTCTGCAGACGGTCCTCGTTCTCGGGGTCCACGTTGGCGGTGGCTTCATCCAGAATGACGATGGGTGCATCTTTCAGCATGGCACGGGCGATGCTGATGCGCTGCTTTTCGCCGCCGGACAGGGTGCCGCCGCCCTCGCCGATGACCGTATCATAGCCCTGCGGCAGTGCCATGATGAAATCGTGGCAGCAGGCCTTGCGGGCGGCTTCCACTACCTGCTCATGGGTGGCGTCCGGGCAGCCGAATTTGATGTTGTTCTCGATGGTATCCGCAAACAGATACACGTTCTGGAACACCATGCTGATCTGGTCCATCAGGCTTTCCAGCGTGTAGTCCCGCACATCCACGCCGCCGATCTTCACGCTGCCGCTGTCTACATCCCAGAAGCGGGCCATCAGGCTGCACAGGGTGGATTTGCCGCTGCCGGAAGGGCCGACGATGGCGGTGGTGGTCTTGTCGGGGATGGTCAGGCTCACGTCGTGCAGCACCTGACGGCTGTCGTAGCCGAAGTCCACATGGTCAAAGGTGATGTCGAAGTGCTGCAGCGGGATATCCTTGCCGTCGCTGTCGATGAAGCGGTTCTCCCGCAGCTTATCCAGCTGGTCCATGGCGTCGTCGATGACGCTCAGCACATGGGCGCTGTCGCTGATGGGCTCGAGGCTGGCAAAGATGCTGAAGGAGAAGAACACGAACGTCAGCACCACCGGCAGCTCCATCTGACCGTTCAGTCCGGACAGGCAGGCGGAAAGCGCCAGCCCCACGCTGCCGCATTTGAGGACCAGCAGGTGCAGCGCGTTGGAGGGCAGATAGCCCCATTCGATCTTCAGGTGGATGTTCTTGCTGTCGGCGATGGACTGGCGGATGGTGTCCAGCGCAGCGGCGTCTTTGCCGAAAGATTTGACCACCGCAAGGCCCCGGGCATATTCCAGAATGGCACCGGTCATATCCCGGTTGGCCTGCGCTTCCACGGGGGCATTCCGGGCGCTGTAGTGAGAGATGGCCAGCAGAAACACCAGCGACACTGCCGCTGCCGCCAGCGCAATGACCGCCGTGCGGGGACTGAACACCAGCAGGCTGAGGAACACCACCGCAAAGTTCAGGTAGCCGCCCACGAAGCTGTCGATCATGCGGATGCCCATGCCTTCCAGCGTGCCAAGACCGGTGGTGAGCGAGTTGAGGATGTTGCCGGTGCTCACCTGCTGGAAGTAGCCCAGCGACACCCGCTTGAGGGCGTCGCCCACGGCAAGGCGATCCCGGGCCACCAGCTCATAGCTGATGGCTTCCTGAAAACGGGCGCGGAGGTAATCGAACAAAAAGCGGAAGAACACCAGCACCAACAATAATATAAGGCTTTTCCACACCCAGCCGGTATCAAAAGGCGTGCCGTCCATGGACGATTGCAGCAGCAGGCCGATGGTGTAGGCCGCCAGCATAATGGGCAGCGCCGTGAACAGGTGGGAGAAAAAGGACACCACAAAGCCCGCGTAGAGCCCGCCCTTAAATTCGCCGCACCAGTCGATGATGCGTTTGACAGTTTTGAACATGGTTTATTCCTCCTTTCCTGCAGACGAAACCGCCCACGCCTTGGCACCAATGTGGGCCTGCCACATGTCGCGGTAGAGCGGGCAGTCTGCCAGCAATTGTTCCTGGGTGCCCTCGGCCAGGATGCTGCCGTTTTGCAGCACCACAATGTTGTCCGCGTTTTTAATGGTGGAAAGGCGGTGCGCAATCACCAGCAGAGTCTTGCCTTTGGTCAGGGCGGCAATGCTCTGCTGAATTTTGTCCTCGTTCTCCGGGTCGGTGAAGGCGGTGGCCTCGTCCAGAATGACGATGGGCGCATTTTTCAGCAGCATCCGCGCGATGGCGATGCGCTGCTTCTCGCCGCCGGAAAGCCGTTTGCCGGCTTCGCCCGCCGGGGTGTCGTAGCCCTGCGGCAGCTTTGCAATGAACTCCTCGCACTGGGCGGCCCGGGCAGCGGTCTTCACCTGCTCATCCGTGGCAGCGGGGTTGCCCAGGCGGATGTTTTCCAGCAGCGAGCAGCGGAACAGGTAGTTATCCTGCGTCACAAAGCTGACAAGGCCGGAAAGCTGGGCAAGCGGCATCTGGCGCACATCTACCCCGCCGATGGTGATGGAGCCTTGCGTCACGTCCCAGAACCGGGCAAGCAGCTTTGCCACAGTGGATTTGCCGCCGCCGGAGGGGCCCACCAGCGCCGTGAAGCTGCCCTGCGGCAGGGCAAGGTCGATGCCGTGCAGCACTTCCGGGCCGTCTGCCGAATAGGAAAAATGAACGTTTTTCAGCTCCACACCGGTGCCCTGCAAAGCGGCAGGCTGGGCCGGTTCCGGCAGGGCGGGCATTTCGAGGAACGCTTCCAGGCTTTCCACGGTGGCTTTCACCTGCCGCATGTTCTCAGAGAAGACTTCCAGCTTGGCCAGCGACCCCACCATGGACATGGACAGCATCACGGCCAGCGCCGCCAGCGCCAACCGCCAGTCGATGGCAAACAGCGCAATAAAGATGACAACCGGCAGCACGATGTGGCCCGCGCCTTCCGGGATCATGTGGGCCAGCGGCGGCTCGATGTTCTCGATCTTGTCCACGAGAATGCTCTTGATCTCGCCGATGGAGTGCTTTTGCACCTCGCCCAGCGGCGCATGGAGAAAACGCTCCACCAGCCGCAAGCGCAGCCCCTCCAGAATATTGTAGGCCGCGTGGTGAGAGATGCCGGTGGAAAGGGTGAAGCACAGCACCTTGCCCGCATACGCTGCCAGCGACCACGCGCACCAGCTGATGACGGCAGCCTTCGCGGCCGTGCCCGCAGCGAACAGACAGATGACCCGGTACATGCAGAAAAACGGCACCAGCCCCAGAAGGATGCTGACGACCGACAGCACAACGGACAGTCCCAGCTCCCCTTTTGCGTTTTTTGCGTAGGCGAACAGGGCGCTCATCCAGCTCGACTTTTTTGTTTCATGAAGTTCCCTCCCGATGTGTTACGTTCCGTCCGGCCTTTCGCTCAGCAAGATTAGCCTTCACTAACTTTATTGGTCCGAAAAAAGCCTTTCGGCTGCTTTTATTATACCGGGCCTTTTCTGCTTTTTCCAGCCCGGAACGGTCCATTCTGCTCCAATTGGTTTTCAAGTTTTGGCCGCCGGGCACACAGCAAAAAACACCCTCTCTGCCGGGTGCGCAGAGAAGGTGTACAGTTTTCTATTTCTTCAAAAAAGCAGAAGCGGTTTATGCGCGGATGGCGTCCTTCATGCTTTTCACATAGGCACCAATGTGTTCCGGGGCGTCGGTGCCGTACTGTTCCAGCAGCTTGATGATGGCCGAACCCACAATGGCACCATCGGCGATGCCTGCCATTTTTGCAGCCTGCTCCGGGGTGGAAATGCCAAAACCGATGGCGCAGGGTGTTTTGGTATTCTCCCGCACCACCTGCACGATGGATGCAAGGTCGGTTTTGATCTCGCTGCGGGTGCCGGTGACGCCCAGACTGGACACGATGTACAAAAAGCCCTCGGCCTCTTTGGCGATCATGGCAATGCGGTTTTCGGAGGTGGGCGCGATCATCGAGATGAGGTCTACGCCGTACTGGCGGCAGATGGGCAGGAATTCGTCCTTTTCCTCATAGGGCAGGTCGGGCAAAATCAGGCCGTCGATGCCGATCTCTGCACAGGTGGAGATGAACTTCTCGGCCCCGTAGGAGAACACCACGTTTGCGTAGGTCATGAACACCATGGGGATGGAAACATCTTTGCGCACCTCGCGGACGAGATCGAACACCTTATCGGTAGTGGTGCCTGCCTTCAGGGCCCGGATGTTCGCGCCCTGAATGACCGGGCCCTCGGCGGTGGGGTCCGAGAACGGGATGCCCAGCTCAATGAGGTCGGCACCGTTTGCCGCCATGGCACGGACGGCTGCGGCGGTGGTGGCCAGATCGGGGTCGCCGCAGGTGATGAACGGAATGAATGCTTTGCCGCCTGCAAAGGCCTTTGCAATGTTACTCATGAAGATCCTCCCCTCTGTAGCGGGCGATGGCGGCGCAGTCCTTATCGCCGCGGCCGGAAATGGTGATGACGATGATCTTGTCTTTGTCCATGGTGGGTGCCAGCTTGATGGCGTGGGCCACCGCGTGGGCCGACTCAATGGCCGGAATGATGCCCTCGGTGCGTGCCAGATACTCAAATGCATCCACCGCTTCGTCGTCGGTAATTGCTACATATTCGGCACGGCCGATGTCGTGCAGCCATGCGTGTTCCGGGCCGATGCCGGGGTAATCAAGACCCGCCGAAATGGAGTAGACCGGTGCGATCTGGCCGTATTCATCCTGGCAGAAATAGGACTTCATACCGTGGAAAATGCCAAGACGCCCCGTGTTGATGGTGGCGGCAGTCTCGAAGGTATCAATGCCGCGGCCTGCTGCTTCGCAGCCGATGAGCCGCACGCTCTTATCCTCGATGAAATTGTAGAAACTGCCGATGGCGTTGGAGCCGCCGCCCACGCAGGCAATGACAGCGTCCGGCAGGCGTCCTTCCTTTTCCAGCATCTGCTCCTTGATTTCTTTGGAGATGACGGCCTGGAAGTCGCGCACGATGGTGGGGAACGGGTGCGGGCCCATGACGGAACCCAGGCAGTAGTGCGTGTCGCTGATGCGGCTGGTCCACTCGCGCATGGCTTCGGACACGGCGTCCTTCAGGGTGCCGGTGCCGCTGGTGACGGGGATGACCTCGGCACCCAGCAGGCGCATCCGGTAGACGTTCAGGGCCTGCCGTTTGGTGTCTTCCTCTCCCATGAACACCACGCACTCCATGCCCAGCAGGGCGGCGGCGGTGGCGGTGGCTACGCCGTGCTGGCCTGCGCCGGTCTCGGCGATGAGACGGGTCTTGCCCATCTTTTTGGCAAGCAGTGCCTGCCCGAGGACGTTGTTGATCTTATGGGCACCGGTGTGGTTCAGGTCTTCGCGCTTGAGGTAAATTTTTGCACCGCCGAGGTCCTCGGTCATCTTCTTGGCGTAGTACAGGCGGCTGGGGCGGCCTGCGTATTCGTTGAGCAGTTCGGTGAGTTCCCGGTTGAACTCGGGGTCATTTTTGTAGTGGTTGTAGGCTTCTTCCAGCTCAATGACGGCATTCATCAGTGTTTCGGGGATATACTGTCCGCCGTGAATGCCAAAGCGTCCGTTGGGGTTCGTCATGGCGTTTCATTCCTTTCGTCATTTGTCGTTTTTTCGCACGGCAGCCACGAATGCCGCCATCTTTGCGGGGTCCTTCTTCCCTGCCGTTTCAATGCCGGAACTCACGTCCACCGCATAAGGGTGAAACCGCTTTACGGCGTTCCCTACGGTGTCCGGGCCAAGCCCTCCGGCAAGGAAATAAAGGCGGCTGAATTTGTCCAAAACGGTCCAGTCAAAAGCCGTGCCGGTGCCGCCTGCGCCGGAGTCCAGCAGAATGAGGTCTGCCGGGCTTTTTCCGGCCTTTGCAAGGCTTTCCGGCCCGTCCACACGGAATGCCCGAACAAGCTGTTTATTTGTCAGGCTGCGCAGGTGTCGGATGTAGGTTTCATCTTCCTGCCCGTGGAGTTGAGCGATGTCGATGATGCCCGTGTTCAAAAGGCTCGCCACCGCTTCCGGCGCTTCGTTCACGAACACGCCCACAGCCTGAATTTGGGGTGAAAGCTGGGCTTTCAATGCAGCCGCCATTTTCCGGGAAACCGCCCGTTTGCTCTTGGCCGCAAACACAAAGCCGATGTATTCCGGCTGCAGCGCATTTGCCGCCGCGATATCCTCCGGGCGGGTCAGGCCGCACAGTTTGATCCTGGTCATCTTACAACAGCCCTTTCAATTCCTGCAGCTTCGCGGTCTTGTCCGGGGCCCGCATGAGCGTCTCACCAATGAGCGCCGCGTCCGCGCCGATGGCAGCCAGCTGGGCCACATCCTCGGCGGTCTTCACGCCGCTCTCCGAGACAAAGAGCACATCCTTCGGGATGCGGGCCCGCAGGCGGCGGCTGTTTTCGGTGTCCACCGTGAAGTCCTTCAGGTTGCGGTTGTTCACACCGAGGATGCGCGCCCCGGCTTTGAGCGCCCGTTCCACTTCGGCATCGTCGTGGGCTTCCACCAGAGCGGAAAGACCCAAACCATCGCAGACAGCAAGATACTCTTTCAGCTGTGCGGCGTCGAGAATGGCACAGATCAACAGCACCGCCGAAGCGCCCAGAAGCTTTGCTTCATAGATCATGTATTCATCCACCGTGAAGTCCTTGCGCAGGCAGGGCGTGGAGACGGCGGATGCAATTTCTTTTAAATAGGTGTCGCTGCCGAGGAACCACTTCGGTTCGGTCAGCACCGAAATGGCGTCCGCCCCGGCGGCCTGGTACTCCTTCGCAATTTGCAGGTACGGAAAATCCGGTGCGATCAGCCCCTTGGAGGGCGACGCCTTTTTGCACTCGCAGATGAAGGCAAGGCCCGGCTTTGCCAGCGCTTTTTCGAAGCGGAAGCCGCCCATCGGCAGGGCCAGCGCCTGCCGTTTCACTTCGGCGGGCGGCAATTGCTGCTTTGCCGTTTCCACCCGCTGCCGGGCGGCTTCGGCCAGCTGGTCTAAAATGTTCATGCGGTCTCCTCCGGGCGGTTGCTCACCTCAATGAACTTTTCCAGCACAGCGGCGGCCTTGCCGCTGTCGATGAGCTGAGCGGCCAGTGCAATGCCATCGGCCATGGTCTCAGCCTTGCCGCCGATGTAGAGGGATGCACCCGCGTTCAGCAGAACAGCGTCACGCTTGGGGCCCTTCTCGCCTGCCAGAATGGCACGGGTGATGGCGGCATTCTCCGCCGGGGCACCGCCCACGAGGTCGGCTTTTTCGCAGCGTGCAAGGCCGAACTGCTCCGGCGTGATAGTATAGCACTTGTACCAGCCATCCTTGATCTCGCAGACCTTGGTTGGGGCACTGAGGGAAATTTCGTCCAGCTTATCCTTGCCGTAAACCACCATGCCGCGCTTGACACCCAGACTGATCAGCACCTGCGCCAGCGGCTCTACAAGGTATTCGTCGTAAACACCCAGCAGCTGCATGGCGGGCGAACCGGGATTGGTGAGCGGACCAAGGATGTTGAACACGGTGCGGAAGCCCAGCTCTTTGCGGATGGGACCGACGTACTTCATGGAGGTGTGGTACTTCTGGGCGAAGAAGAAGCAGATGCCCACTTCGTTCAGCAACTCCACACAGCGGGCGGGACTCTGCTGGATGTTCACGCCCAGCGCTTCCAGACAGTCGGCGGTACCGCACTGGGAAGAAGCCGCCCGGTTGCCGTGCTTTGCCACCTTCATGCCGCCTGCCGCTGCCACCAGCGCCGAGGTGGTGGAGATGTTGAAGCTGTGGGCGTTGTCGCCGCCGGTGCCCACGATCTCAAAGATGTCCATGCCGGTGTCCACTTTGGTGGCGTGGTCGCGCATGGCGGCGGCGCAGCCTGCAATTTCGTCCGTAGTCTCCGCCTTCGCGCTCTTGGTGGAAAGGGCTGCGAGGAAGGCTGCATTCTGGGTGGGTGTGGTCTCGCCGCTCATGATCTCGTTCATCACGGCATAGGCTTCGTCGTAGGTCAGATCCTGCTTATTGACGATCTTTACAATGGCTTCCTTGATCATTTTTAACCCTCCATAAAATTCTTTAAAATCAGCCGACCCTGCGGGGTCAGGATGGATTCCGGGTGGAACTGCACCCCGTAGATGGGGTATTTCGTGTGCTGCACCGCCATCACCTCGCCGTCGGCGGTGCGGGCCGTGATTTTAAGTTCCGGCGGCAGGGTGGCGGGGTCTGCCGCCAGCGAGTGATACCGCGCCACCAGCAGCGGGGCTTCGCAGCCGCGGAACAGCGGGCACGCGGGGTCAAATTCCACCTCGGACTGCTTGCCGTGCATGAGCTGTTTTGCATAGGTGACCGTAGCCCCAAAGGCCGCGCAGATGGCCTGATGCCCAAGGCAGACGCCCAAGGTGGGAATTTCTTTGCCGAGGGTGCGGGCGGCTTCCAGCGTGATGCCCGCATCCTCCGGCCTGCCCGGCCCCGGCGAAAGGATGATGCGGGCCGGGTGCAGAGCACGAATTTCTTCAATGGTCAGTTCGTCGTTGCGGATGACCCGGATGCCGGGGTCCAGCTCGCCTACCAATTGATAAAGGTTATAGGAAAAGCTGTCGTAGTTATCAATGAGAAGCGTCATACCCCTTCCTCCTGTGCCTGACGGAGTGCGCTGACCACGGCCTGCGCCTTGTTGATGCACTCCTGATATTCCTTCTCGGGCACCGAGTCTGCCACGATGCCTGCACCGCTGCGGACGAACACCTGTCCGTTTTTCTTGTAGGCGATGCGGATGGCGATGCAGGTGTCCATGTTGCCGGTAAAATCAATGTAGCCGATGGCACCGCCGTAGATGCCGCGCTTGTTGTTTTCCAGTTCTCCGATCAGCTGGCAGGCGCGTATTTTGGGTGCACCGGAAAGAGTGCCTGCCGGAAGCACTGCTTCGATGGCGTCCAGTGCATCGCATTCCGACCGCAGCTGACCGCGCACGGTGGAGCCGATGTGCATCACATGGGAATACCGCTCGATGGAGTGCAGCTTTTCCACCTCCACGGTGCCGAAGCGGCTCACCTTGCCCAGATCGTTGCGACCAAGGTCTACCAGCATATTGTGCTCTGCCAGTTCCTTTTCGTCCGCCAGCAGCTCCGCTTCCAGCGCCTTGTCCTCCGTGTCGGTCCTGCCGCGGGGGCGGGTGCCTGCCAGCGGGAAGGTGTGCAGCACGCCGTCCTCCAGTTTGACCAGCGTTTCCGGCGAAGCACCGGCCACTTCCACGTCCGTGCCGGAAAAATAGAACATGTACGGCGAAGGATTGATGGTGCGCAGCATCCGGTAGGCACCCAGCAGGCTGCCCTCGAACGGTGCCGCCAGCCGGTTGGAAAGCACGATCTGAAATATTTCACCCTCATGGATGGCGTGCTTTGCCTTTTCCACCATTGCGCAGTAGGCGTCTTTGTCAAACAGGGGCTTTGCTTCGCCCAGCAGCCTGCCCGTCGGTTCCTGCTTCGGGGTGCCAGTCTGCAGCAGCTGTGCCAGCTGGTTCAGCCGCAGGATGGCTTTGTTGTAGTTCGTTTCCAGTGCGTCCGGCTGCAGCGGCATATTTACGATCAGCACGATCTTCTGCCGCAGGTTGTCGAAGGCAATGACCTGGTCGAACAGCATCAGGTCCACGTCCTTGAAGTTCTCGGTGTCCTGCGCTTTGGTGCGGGCTTTGGGTTCGCTGTAGCCGAGGTAATCGTAGGAGAAATATCCCACAAGGCCCCCGGTGAAGGGCGGCAGATAGGCGAAGCGCGGGCTCTTGTACTGCGCCAGAATTTCCCGCAGCGTCTGCGAGGGGTTCTGCGTTGCAAAGGTGAGCTCTCCGGCCTTCATCCGGCCATTCTGACAGGTGATCTCCATCTTCGAGTCAAGGCCCAGGAAGGTATAGCGGCCCCACTTTTCGCTGGGCTGGGCGCTTTCCAGCAGGTAGCAGTGGGTGGAGACGTTCTTCAGAATTTTCAGCGCCTCAATGGGCGTGCAGATGTCGGATAAGATCTCGCCGCTGACCGGCAGCACATCATACCCGCCTGCCAATGCAATGGTTTTTACTTCGTCCAGTGTGGGCCGTATCTTCATGGCTTTTCCCTCCCGGTAAAACAAAAACTCCCCCGGCTCGTTCTGCCGAAGGAGGAAAAGAAAAACGCCCCAGGCAGAAGAAACCTTCTTCTGTCCGGGACGAATAAAGTTAAAACAATATCCGCGGTGCCACCCTGACTTCATGGGCATGACCCCATGCACTTGACGAGATGCCAACACATCCCCGGCAACTGACGTATGCCTTCACGTTGCAGAATACTGTGCGGTGAAAGCCACCGCAGTTCCCTGCACCCTCAGCGGTCCATTTCGGGAAAAAGTGACGCAAAGTCACACTTTCCTTGACGAACTGTTTCCGGTCTGCTTCTCAGCTGCGCAGGCTCTCTGTACAGGCATGGTTCGCCGTTATCTCCGCTTCAACGGTTTAGTGTATTGAATTTGGCTATATTAAACCACGAAATTTTCGTTTGTCAATACCCTGCCGCGAAATTTTTCAAATTCAACCCATGTTCACGGTAGGTTCAGTGTTTCCGGCGGCGGTTCGAGCTGGCAAACCTGACCGCCTTGGCCGGTTTGCGGCGGCTGTGCAGGGCGCTGTAATAGCCGAATGCCGTGCCGCAAAGGCCGCCCACGATGTGCATGAAGTTTGCCACATTGTCGTGCACAAACAAAATATCATACACCTGCTGGCCGAAGTACAGCGCCGCCACCAGCAGCATGGTGACCGGGATGCCGCCGGAGAATCCCGCCAGCGACGACAGCATGATGAGCATGAACACGATGCCGGATGCGCCCAGCAGCCCCGAACGCGGGAACAGCACGCATTGCAGCACGCCGGTGACCAGAGCGGTGAACACCATGCCGCACAAAAACGGCTTGCTGCCGTACTTTTCTTCCATAGGCGGGCCGATGACGAGAAGCAGCAGCATGTTGTTCAGAAAGTGGTCCCAGTTGGCGTGGCCCAGCACATGACCGAACAGCCGGATATAAAACAGCGGGTCTTTGAGGGACGAGCGGTAGACGCAGAACAGATGCATGGTGGTCCAGCCGCCGGTCCACCGGTCGAGGAACAGCACCAGAAGTGACAGCAGGAAAAAGGTGAGGATCACCGGGGAGTTATACTGCAGTTCCAGCTTGAGTTTTGCTTTTTTCATCCTCTTGTCTCCACCCAGTATTCGCCCATACTCTGGCCGGGCTGATTCGTCACTTCATCGTTGAGGTAAGCGCCAAGGCCGCAGCTGTCCGGCTGCCAGGCCAGCGCCGCTTCCACGGTGGGGTACTCCACCTCGGCATACCAGAACTCCGTCGGCTGCCCTTCGTCCACATGGTTCACTTCCAGCACCATGCCGTCCGGCAGCATGTAGCTGCGGCGCAGCTTCGGGATGAGAGGCTTACCGATGATCTTGTGCTCCAGATCGTCAAACAGTACTTTGTCGATGCTGCGCTCGATCTCCTCACGGGCAAGGCCGCCGCCGGACTTGAAGCAGAGGATATAGTCCGTTTTGCCGCCGGTGAGCGCTTCTTCCCGGATGCGCACGGTGGGCCGCACGCTGATATAGCCCTGCCGCATGGCAAATTCTTCCTTCAGCGGCAGACCTTCCGGCCAGCCCTTCACCATCCATTTGCGTTCAATTTCCATGATGCTTCCCTCTTTCGTGCGGAATTTTGGCATTTCTTATTTATAATACCATGATTTTATGCTATTATAAAGGGTAGATTTGCATTGAAGTATTTTCACTTTTCTACTTATATAAGGAGCATCCATGAAAGCAGAACGCACTTACCCCCTCTATACCGTCAACAAACACGCCGAGGGCCTTCTGGTGGGCGGCCACCCCTGGGTGTACGAGAACGACATTCTCGCTGCCCCGGAGACCGAGCCCGAAAACGGCACGCTGGCCGATGTGGTCAGCACAAAAGGTTCCTACCTGGGCACCGGTTTCGTCTCGCTCAAGAGCAAAATTCGCGTGCGGCTCATCTCCCGCAACGCCAACGATACCTTTGACGCCGCCTTCTGGCGCCGCCGGGTGGAGTACGCATGGAACTACCGCAAGACTGTGCTGGAACCGGACGACCTTTCCGCCTGCCGCGTCATTTTTGGCGAAGCAGACCAGTTCCCGGGCCTGACCGTGGACCGATTCAGCAACATTCTGGTCACCCAGACCCTGAGCGTGGGCATGGAAAAGTTAAAGCCCCTGCTGTTCCCCATTCTGGCCGATGTGCTGCGCGCTGACGGCCAGACCATCGACGGCATCTATGAGCGCAACGACGAAGCCCTGCGCGCCAAGGAAGGTCTGGAACAGAACAAGGGCTGGTTCGAGCTGCCCGGCGAGACCCACCCGGAAAGCACCCAGACCGAAATTTGCGAAAATGGCGTCTACTACCATGTGGATTTTGAGAACGGCCAAAAGACCGGTTTCTTCCTGGACCAGAAGTATAACCGCCGGGCCGTGGCACGCATTGCCGCCGGGCACACCGTGCTGGACTGCTTTACCCATACCGGCAGCTTTGCGCTGAATGCCGCCAAGGGCGGTGCTGCCCGCGTGACCGCCGCCGACATCAGCGTCGAGGCCATTGCCATGGCGCAGCGCAATGCCCAGCGCAACGGTCTGACCAATATGGACTTTCTCTGTGAGGACACCTTTGAGCTGCTGCCCCGCTTGGAAAAAGAGGGCCACCCCTACGACTTCATTATTCTCGACCCGCCTGCCTTCACCAAGGCGCGCCGCACCGTGGAGAACGCCATGCGCGGCTACAAGGAGATCAACTACCGCGCCATGAAGCTGCTGCCCCGCGGCGGATATCTGGCCACGGCCAGCTGCTCCCACTTTGCCACCGAGGAGCTGTTCATCAAGATGCTGCGGGCGGCCGCAAAAGATGCGCACCGCCAGCTGCGGCAGATCGAAGTGAAGCAGCAGGCACCGGACCACCCGATTCTGTGGGGCGTTCCGGAGACGAATTATCTAAAGTTCTTCCTCTTTCAGGTGATATAAGTCATACCAAGTGCGGATGCTCCAAAAATCCGGGAAGCTGTTTGTGCAGAATCGTCAGATTTGTCAATTGCGTTTTTGCCTGGCAGAGACTATAATCAAACCATAGACAGCAACGGCGCTGTGGGTCACCTCCTGACTCGCAGCGCCGTTTTTGTTAGAAAGGCTTTCGTGCTTTGGGGTGCGGCATTGCGGCAAACCAAACGTAGACGGAAGGGAAAGAAAATAAGATCAAGTAAGGAGTAGGATTTATGGCAGCAAATGTTATGGAAATCTACGGCAGCAAGGTCTTTAACGAACATGTGATGAAGGAGCGCCTGCCGAGCGCTACTTATAAGAGCCTGAAGAACACCCTGCACAAGGGCGCTCCTCTGGATATCGAAGTGGCAAACGTCGTGGCCAGCGTCATGAAGCGCTGGGCCATGGAGCTGGGTGCCACCCACTACACCCACTGGTTCCAGCCGCTGACCGGCATCACCAGTGAGAAGCACGACGGCTTCGTCTCCCCCGTGGGCGACGGCACCGCCATCATGGAGTTCTCCGGCAAGGAGCTGGTGCGCGGCGAGCCCGATGCTTCCTCCTTCCCCTCCGGCGGCCTGCGTGCCACTTGCGAAGCCCGCGGCTACACCGCATGGGACCCCACCAGCTACGCCTTCGTCAAGGATGACGTGCTGTGCATCCCCACCGCCTTCGTCAGCTACACCGGCGAAGCACTGGATAAGAAGACCCCCCTGCTGCGCTCCATGAACGCTCTGTCCGGCCAGGCTGTCCGTATCCTGAAGCTGTTCGGCAAGGATGTGGATTATGTTTCCACCACCGTCGGCCCCGAGCAGGAGTACTTCCTCATTAAGAAGGAGGACTACGAAGCCCGTCAGGACCTGATCCTCACCGGCCGCACCCTGTTCGGTGCCCCGTCTGCCAAAGGTCAGGAGCTGGAAGAACACTACTTCGGCGTCATCCGCCCCGAGGTTTCCGAGTTCATGAAGGAACTGGACGAGGAGCTGTGGAAGCTGGGCGTGCCCGCCAAGACCAAGCACAACGAAGTGGCTCCCTGCCAGCATGAGCTGGCTCCCATCTTTGACACCACCAACGTTGCCATCGACCACAACCTGCTGACGATGGAGATGATGAAGAAGATCGCTCCCAAGTACGGTCTGGTCTGCCTGCAGCATGAGAAGCCTTTTGAGGGCGTGAACGGCAGCGGCAAGCACAACAACTGGTCCATGTCCACCAGCCACGAGAACCTGCTCGACCCGGGCGACACCCCCATGGAGAACCTGCAGTTCCTGGTGTTCCTGGCTGCTGTCATCAAGGCTGTTGACGAATACGCCGATCTGCTGCGCACCTCCGTTGCCACTCCCGGCAACGATCACCGTCTGGGTGCCAACGAGGCACCTCCGGCCATCATCTCCATCTTCGTGGGCGAGGAGCTGGAGGCCGTCATCGACGCCATTGCCTCCGATTCTCCCTACGCAGGCCCCGTCAAGATGAAGATGGATCTGGGCGTAGACGTCCTGCCCAAGTTCAGCAAGGACACCACCGACCGCAACCGCACTTCTCCCTTCGCCTTCACCGGCAACAAGTTCGAGTTCCGTATGCCCGGCTCTGCTGAGAACCTGAGCGACGCCAACACCATCCTGAACACCGCTGTCGCCAAGGAACTGAAGGGCTACGCCGACGAGCTGGAAGGTGCTGAGGACTTCACCAGCGCTGCCATCGCTCTGGTCAAGCGCACCATCCGTGACCACCGCCGCGTCATCTTCAACGGCAACGGCTACACTGCCGAGTGGGAGGAGG
>ERZ1034768.25-NODE-25-length-67277-cov-9.167549_pt1 | contig 67277 bp, 61 predicted proteins | sample MGYA00520691_ERZ1034768 | MGnify/ENA primary metagenome ERZ1034768 (study PRJEB33766, sample SAMN09781704) | gut metagenome | biome: gut microbiome | host: Homo sapiens | place: Madagascar | study: EMG produced TPA metagenomics assembly of the PRJNA485056 data set...
ATCCATAAGCATTCGATAAGAGGCTCAAAAATGCAACGACTTAAAGATAGGAGCCTACCATGGCGAAAGTGAATGAAAAGGCCCCGAAGGAATTCATCTGCCCAGGTTGCGGTGCTGCTATGGCTAACACGGCGTTTCGTTCCATCACCGAAACGTGCGGTGCGAAGTTGATCGACGGATGGATTTGTCCCGAATGCGCCGACAAGCTTCGCATCAAGTACCCTGTGTACTTCGAAGAGGGCGAGAACTATTACTACGAGAAGAAGGGCGATAAGTACGTCCAGACCGCGGTTGAGGATGGCGGTAGGCCTATTGCCACCGCCGTTAAGAATTTCATCTTCAATAGCAGCAGCGACGACGAGTTCCTTGGAAGCACTCCTCACTACACCAATCACTTGAAGTACGATCCGCTGAGGAAGCTTACGTGCGAGCAGGTGAAAGATGAGCTGGCAAACCTTGATTCCTATCGAGCCGAGCTGGTCGATCGTTTCGGTGGTGCCGAGAACGGCTTCGAGGTTCTTTCGGTGATGGATGTTCCCAAACTCAAGCCGTTCAGGGCGGGCCTTCCCAACATCAAGCGCTTCAAGGGCGCCATTGTGGTTGAGGGGCTTGCTCGGTTGGGTGCGTTCCATAAGGGCGATTTGGTCGAGATTCATCACGGTGGTCAGACTATGTCTGCAACCGTTCTCATGGTGAAGGACACGTTGCTCGATCCCAAGCTGTACTTCTACCCAGTTTACGTCGTCACTACGGGAAAATATCCCAAGGAATGCGACATCGACAGTTCGGAGCTTGAGTCTGACAAGGAAGGCTTGGTTGAAGGAACGCACGGCCTTATGATCTTGGGGCCTCAGGCTGCGGGCATTGCGGCGGGCGATATCATCACGTTCGACTCGTAGCATCTCGACCATACGGAAGCCTATGGGGCTGCATGGACGACAAGGGTTGTTTCCAAGCAAACGGAAAGGCGCATCGCCGACATTGGTCGACGGTGCGCCTTTGGCGAAGTGCTTAGCGGCGGTGAACGCTAGGCGCTTTTCTTTTGCTTGATGGCGGACAGTGCGCAGCCGATGACGGCGGCACAGACAGCGGGAACGAGCCACGCAAGGCCAACGCTTGCAAGTGGCAGGGCGTCCATGATCAGGGCGACATCGGGCAGGAACGCATCGCGGACCGCGATGAGGACGCTGACGACGGCGGTGACTCCGGTAACCCACGGCCAGACAAGCGGCAGCTTGTCGCAAACGTTGTGAGCCAGGCCCATGATCATCAAAGCGATGGAGACAGGGTAGAGGGCGCTTAGCAGCGGCACCGAGAACGTTAAGATCGCGTCAAGGCCGAAGTTTGAAATGACACATGAGAAGATGGCGAAAGCAGCGGCCCAAACAGGGTAGCCAAGCTTGCCCAGCATGTGTAGTTCGGGGTTGGGGGAGGCGGCGCCGAACGTCTCGGCGAAGTAGGTGCCGCAGCAGCTGATAAGGCCGATGCAAACGTTCAGGCAGGCAAGCAGGAAAATGGCGGCGATGATGATGGTGCCGGTAAGGCCGAAGTGCAGCGTTGCCGAAGCGGTGAGGATGGCGGCGCCGTTGGTTGCGCCGGGCATGACGGATCCAAGGCTGGTGCCCACGAAAGCCAAGCCGCAATAGATCACGGCCATAAGGATACCTGCGATAACGCCGGCCTTCGAGATCTCGCGGGTAAGGCCAGCGGGGTCGGTAATGCCGAGCCCTTTGATGTTTTCGGCGATGACCAGGCCGAACACCAGTGCAGCAAGCAGGTCCATGGTTTGATAGCCTGTCAGGAAGCCCTGAACGGCGGCAGCTTCGTTGTAAGGCGCGATGGGATCCTGAGCGATGCCTGCCGGAGTTAGAATGGCCGAACCGATGACCAAAACGAGCAGGACGATGAGAGCCGGGCCGGTGATGCGGCCGAGAAGCTTGGTAAGGGCACCGGGGCGCATAGCCAGCGTGTAGGCCACAACGAAGAACACGATGGAGAAGACAAGGCGAACCACTTCAACCGAAATGCCTTCGGGAAGCAGCGGCACGAGCATCTCGAACGACGTCGAGCTGGTGCGCGGAATAGCCAAGCAGGGGCCGATGGCCAGGTAGATTGCAGCGACGAAGATGCTGGAAAACAGCGGATGAGCCCGGTTGGCAAGTTCGCGGGCAGTGCCGACAAGGGCGACGGCCACGATGCCGAGGACGGGCAGTCCGATTCCGGCGATAAGGAAGCCAATGGTTGCGCCGATGCTGTCGGTACCCGCTTGCAGGCCCAAGAGCGGCGGAAGGATAAGGTTTCCCGCACCGAAGAACATCGAGAAAAGCGTGATGCCCACAGCGAGGGATTGACGCGGTGTAAGCGCCTTGGTGGAAGACGTGTTGCTCATTGCGAAAGTTCCCCAACTAACGTGCTTATAATTATGACCAAACATTCTATCAAAAGCTTCGATGAAAATACTCATTTTCGGGTGATTGGGCGTATAATAAATATTTGCGCTCTAAAGGCTGATTTGCTCGTGAGGCGTGTTCGTTGCCAACGGTAAGGCTTACAGCATGAGACTTGATGCTCTTGAGATTGGAAAAGACGCGGTGGTCGCGTCGGTTGAGTCCGACGATTCCTCCCTCCGTCAGCATATATTCGACATGGGTTTGACGCCTGGTACCGAAGTTACCATGGTCAAATATGCCCCCATGGGCGATCCTTTGGAAATCCGTCTGCGTGGTTACGAGCTTACGCTACGTAAGGACGACGCCGCGCGCATCGCCCTTGTCGATGTGCATGATTCCCATGACGTTTCGCGTGAGACGCCGCAGACGGGATTCACCGTTCATCCCGCTTTTGGCGAGGGCTGCCATCCGCGTCAGATGCGCAAAACGTTCTCGGAGGGAACTCCCCTCACGTTCGCCCTTGTTGGCAATCAGAACTGCGGCAAGACCACGCTGTTCAACAGGCTGACTGGGTCTAATCAGCACGTCGGCAACTTCCCGGGCGTTACGGTCGACCGTAAAGACGGCGTCATCCGCAATCATCCCGAGGCAACCGTTACCGACCTTCCGGGCATTTACTCGCTTTCGCCTTACACGGGCGAAGAGGTGGTTAGTCGAAAGTTCATTTTGGAATCGAAGCCCGATGCCATCATCAACATCATCGATGCCACCAATATCGAGCGAAATTTATATCTTACGTTACAACTTATTGAGCTTGATCGCCCGATGGTCATCGCTCTTAACATGATGGACGAGGTGGCTGCCAACGGCGGCACCATCGATGTCAACATGCTCGAGAAGCAGCTGGGTGTCCCCGTCGTGCCCATTTCCGCGGCGCGCAACGAGGGCATCAGCGAGCTTATCGAGCATGCCATCCATATTGCTCAGTACGACGAGCGCCCTGGGCGCATCGATTTCTGTTCGCCCAACCTTGATTCACGTGACGGCGGCGCTCTTCATCGCTGCATTCACGGCATCGCGAAACTGGTGGGCGACCATGCCGAGGCTGCAGGTATTCCGCGCCGATTCGCTGCGACGAAGCTGGTTGAAGGCGATTCGCTGGTCATTGAATCGCTCAATCTCGATCAGAACGAACTTGATGCCATCGAGCACATCGTCAAGCAGATGGAAGAGGAGTCGGGCTTTGATCGCATGGCTGCTCTGGCGGATATGCGATTCACGTTCATCGAGCACATTTGCCTGGCGTGCGTCATTAAGCCGCATGAAAGCATCGAGCATAAGCGTTCAGTGGCAATCGATCGTGTTTTAACGGGTCGCTATACCGCCATTCCGATGTTCCTGCTGATCATGGGTTTGGTGTTTTGGCTGACGTTTGGTGTGATCGGCGCAGGCTTGCAGGGTATTCTTGGGGATGCGATTGATGCATGCATCGATATGACGGCGGGCGCGCTTGAGGCCTTTGGCACGAACCCTGTGGTTCGCTCGCTTATCGTGGACGGTGTGATGACCGGTGTTGGCAGCGTCTTGTCGTTCTTGCCCATCATCGTCGTGCTGTTCCTGCTGCTGTCTATTTTGGAAGACTCTGGTTACATGGCACGCGTTGCGTTCGTCATGGACAAAGCGCTGCGACGTTTTGGCTTGTCGGGCCGCAGTTTCGTGCCCATGCTCCTTGGTTTTGGATGCAGCGTTCCCGCCATCATGTCCACGCGCACGCTGCCCTCCGACCACGATCGTAAGATGACCGTCATGCTCACGCCGTTCATGAGTTGTTCGGCGAAACTGCCGGTGTACGGCCTGTTTTGTGCGGCGTTCTTCCCGCAGGCGGCGGCTCTTGCCATGATCTCGCTTTATGTCATCGGGATTCTTGTCGGCGTTGCCGTGGCGCTGATTTTCAAGCGCACGGCGTTCAAGGGCGAGCCGGTGCCGTTTGTCATGGAGCTTCCGAATTACCGTTTCCCTAGTGCTAAGTCCACGTTGCTTTTGGCATGGGACAAGGCGAAGGGCTTCATCACCAAGGCGTTCACCATCATCTTTTTGGCATCCATCGTCATTTGGTTCTTGCAGACGTTCGATATTCGCTTCAACGTGGTTGCCGATCAGTCGCAAAGCATGCTAGCGGTGCTTGGCGGGTTCATCGCGCCGTTGCTTGCGCCGCTTGGTTTCGGCGATTGGCGCACGTCAACCGCATTGGTATGCGGCCTTGTAGCTAAGGAAAGCGTTATTTCGACGCTCACGGTTTTACTTGGATCCACGTCCACAGCAGTGCTTTCGGGCATGTTCACGCCGCCTATTGCCTATGTGTTCCTGGTGTTCGTGCTGTTGTATCCGCCGTGCGTTGCGTCAATCAGCACTGTTCGCTCCGAACTCGGTGGGCGCTACGCCGCGGCTGTGTTCGCGCTTCAGATAGGCGTCGCCTGGATCGTGGCATTTTTGTTCCATACCGGGTTTATGTTGGCTGGTTTGATTTAGTTTTGATAGCCACTAAGAGCGGTTCCGTATTCTATGAGATTCGAAGGATGCGGGACCGCTTTTCTATGGAGCTATTCTTTTACCGCGCATGAGATTTGTTTTAGTTGGCGGGTAGCTGACCCGCGATGTTGGAAAGAGGCTGACCATGGTGAATCAGATCGCAGCTAATCGGTTGGCTCGGGCGGTTGAGGGTGCCGAGGCGATTGTCATTGGTGCGGGTGCCGGGCTTTCGGCCTCGGCGGGCTTCGACTATTCGGGTGAACGCTTCACTCAATGGTGCAAACCCTGGGAAGATGCGTATGACGTGCATGACTTTTACAGGGCGGGGTTTTACCTGTTTCCGAAGCGTGAGGAGTTCTGGGGTTACTGGAGCGCTTCGATTATGGCGAATCGCTACGAGTGCGGCGTCGGTGAAGTGTATTCCCAGCTGAAGGGGATCCTTGAGGAGAAGGATTACTTCGTTCTTACCACGAACGTCGACCATCAGTTCCAGCTGGCTGGTTTCGATAAAGAACGCCTGTTCTATACGCAGGGCGACTACGGACTGTTTCAGTGCAGCGAGCCGTGCTGCGAAGAGACATTCGACAACGAGGAAATGGTTCGCGCGATGCATGCTGCTACGGTTGGCACGGCAATCCCAAGTGACATGATTCCGCGCTGCCCGCATTGCGGACAAGAGATGGGCCTCAACTTGCGCGCGGACGATACGTTCGTTGAGGATGAGGGCTGGCGTTCGGCGGCAAGGCGCTATCGCGATTTCCTGAACCGTACGGCTGGCAAGAAAGTGCTGTTCCTGGAGCTTGGCGTTGGGTTCAACACGCCGGGCATTATCAAGTACCCGTTTTGGGGCATGGCGGGTAAGAACAAACGAGCGGTGTTTGCCTCCATCAACCAAGGTGAGGCGTATGCTCCTTCCGAGATCGAGGAGCGCAGCATCGTTATTGATGGCGATATCGCCGAAGTGATCGCTGCGGTTCGTTCGGCTCTTTCATAGTGACTCAAAGAAAATAAGAGTGCGTTTCAAGATTGCGTTGAGGGTGCCGTTCGAAACTCGAGCGGCGCCCTTCTTGTGCGCGGTGTTCGTCATCGAGTAAGCAGACTAGCGGAATTCTTTCGCGCGGCGCGAGATCTCGCGCAACTCTTCTTTGGAAAGCTCGTCAAGGTGCTCAAGGTCGTATGCCAATTTGGCGACGCTGTTCTTGCTTTGCGTTTGGATGAGCTGGTTGCAGTAGGCAACCACCACGCCCGTGACCACGGCAAGATAGAAAACGCTGACAAGGCTGAGGAAAACCAAGATGGCGCGGCACGCAGGTCGATATGTTGGCAGGTCGCCAAAGCCGATGGTGGTCATGCTTTGGAAGCAAAGCCAAAGCGAATCGCCCAGCGTTCCAACTTCAGGGCTTGTCAGTTTGATTCCCAGCGCGCACAGGAAGAACAGCACGAAGAACACGACCGTGATGTGACCAAGGCCTGCTTGCCTGATGATTTTGCCGATCATGCGTAGTCTGAACATGCGTTTAAGCCTTTCGTCCTTGCCCTGATTGCTTCTTCGTTAGTCCGTCGGGCAGGGGAAGCGACGCACCGACAAGGCAGGCGATTCCGATCCAGGGGATGCTTTGCACGGGGAAGCACAGCAGAAGCATTGCAATGGCGACCAGCGCCTTTCGCTGCACGCCCGCAATCAGCGTTGCGGTTGTGATGGCAACGCAGAACATAGGCTCGAAACCGCCAACTGAAGCAATGCCGTAGCCAAGGGCGATGCCCGCGAAGATCACGGGGAAGAAATGGCCGCCGCGCCAGCCGAAGTTGATGCAAAGCGGTGTGACCGCGCATTTCAGCAAGCCGGTGGCAATTAGCACCGTGCCGGAAACGTTTGCCCAGTTACGCATGAGTTCGAACGACTGCGCCTCTCCGGGAAACAACACGTAGGGCAGCGGCACGGCCAGAATTCCCAAAATAAGGCCGGCTGCAAAGGGCTTGGCGACAGGGTGGTCGCCCAAGCGCGTATTGAGCTTCGCGAAGCCGGTCGATGCGGTGTGGTAGATCAGTGCTGCTAGATAGCCAAGCAGAATACAAGGCAGCGCCCACCATAGCTTGTTGGCGCCAGGCGTCACACCATCGAAATGGGGAACGCCGCTCTCTTTCCCGAAAACCGACGTGAACAGCGCGATACCGATGATCGCGCCAAGGGCGGATGCGGTGTACAAAACCAGCTTGACCTTGCGGCGAAACTCGTAATCGTTTGGATCAAGTGCGGGCATGCTGTCCTCGGCGGCTGCGACAACGCCAACGAATGGTGAGGCGAACACGGCTGAAAGCGCGGCCGAAACGGTGACATCGGTGATATGCTTCACGCGAATTCCTGCAGCTTTAAGGCTGTTTCCGATGCGCGTGCATGCAGCAGCTATGATGCCCGTAAGGCCCGCCTCGGGACCGATTGATCCGCCGAAAACAAGAGGGAGCAAAAATCCGACGATGCTGGCGCCCGGGTGTTCAAGTTGGTAGCCACCTGTGGTTTTGACCGACGCCATCACGTTTTCAAGGCTTTCCGGTTGGCCGCCGAAGAAGCGGGTCCAAAGGCCGATAACCAGACCGCCTATTCCGCAAAACGCAACGGGAAGCCACCACGAGGCTATGCCCGCCTTTGAAAGGGCGTTCTCTAGGCTCGTGCGACCGTCAATCCACAGCAGTTCGGTGAGGGCCGACGAGGCCCAGAAGACGGCCCAAACGACAAGACCGATCACGAAGCCCACGGCGATCGCCAGCGCCACCATGCCAAAGCCGACCTCGGCTTTTTGCACGGCTGTATCGAGCGGCTGGCCGAGGTCTCCCACGTATGCTTTATGTTCACGGGTTTTCTTCATGCGCTGGATTATAGATGATCAAATGTTTGAAGCTTGCTCGGCGGTCGGGCACGTGCGTTTTCGGGGCCGAGCTTCGGTAAGGGCATAGCTTTGCGCAAGAAGGTCGGCGATGGTGCCGTCATCGACGCGGTCAAGCGCCACGCTGATCCAGTGGCTCTTGTTCATGTGGTAGGCGGGGAAGAACCCTTCCTGTTGACGTAGGATCTGAATCAGATCGGGGTCGCATTTCAAGTTGACGACGTCGATCGATCCTTCTCCACTCAATCCCAGCTTCGCTTTTGGTACGTCCATAAGAAGGGCGAACCATTTGTTGTTTCGGCTGTGACGGAAGACCCGGTGACCCGGATTCTCGGGCCAGGGATTCTCGGGATCGATCCCAAACTGATCTGAAACCAATCCCTCGAAGTCGGTTCGGTTCATCTTCGATCCCTTCCGCAGCGTAATCTGCTGACCAGTTCGATGCAATCGTTGCATACATTTAGATTATCGCCTTTGAAACGCTTACGTGGAAGAATCTGATCTTTTGGCAGCGGCGGCTTATTCGTGTATATCATTTACAAGATGAATCAACGGCTGGTCGTATTGCCAGTCGAATACGCCAAAACAGCGTTAGGGGAGATGGCGTATGGGCGAGATCGCGGAAATCGTCGCAAACCAAAGGGAGTTCTTCAACACCGACGCCACGAAGCCGATTGGCTTCAGAGTTGAAATGTTGAAGAAGCTTGAGCATGCCATCAGGGACAACGAGGCGCTTATTCTTGATGCCCTTTACGAAGACCTGTCGAAATCGAAGGCCGAAGGTTACATGACCGAAGTGGCCATGGTGTACAACGAGATCCACGAGGCCTTGAAGAACGTGGGCAAATGGAGCCGCCCTCAGCGCGTGCGCGGCACCCTCAGCACCTTTCCAGCTAAAAGCTACATCCACCCCGAGCCCTACGGCGTGGTTCTTATCATGTCGCCTTGGAACTATCCGTTTGATCTGGCCATTGCGCCTTTGGTTGCTGCGATGGCTGCGGGGAATTGCGCCGTGCTTAAGTGCTCGCGTTCAAGCGCGCGAACCTCGAAGGTTATCAAGCAGATCATCGACAGCACTTTCGATCCGCATTATGTTTGCTGTGTCGAACCAGATATCGATCATGACCAGTTGCTCGCCCAGCGATACGACTACATCTTCTTCACCGGCGGCGCACGCGTAGGCCGTACCGTCATGCGCGCGGCAAGCGAGCACCTTACCCCGGTTTCGTTGGAATTGGGCGGAAAGTGCCCGTGTATCGTCGACGAGACGGCCGACATCAAGATCGCGGCCAAGCGAATCATATGGGGAAAGCTGCTTAACGCTGGTCAGACATGCGTTTCCATCGATTACATCGTGGCTCATCGCAGCGTGAAAGATGCCCTGATCGCTGCCATGCAAGATGAGATCGCGCACCGTTACCCATGTGCCGCAACCAACGATTCGTACCCCAAGATCATCAACGAGCGCCATTACCGCAGGCTTCTTGATTTGATTCAAACCGAAGAGGACGTGATCGGTGGCGAAAGCAACGATTCCGATCGCAAGATCGCACCGGCGATATTCCCGCATGCCGATTTCGATCACGAGATCATGAAGGAAGAGATCTTCGGCCCGTTGATCCCTGTTATCGAGTACCAGGACATCGAAAGCGTGATCGGCGCCATCAAACAGCTCGAGAGGCCCTTGGCATGCTACGTGTTCACCCAGAACGATTCCCAGGCCAACCGCATCATTCAAAGCCTGTCGTTCGGCGGCGGTTGCGTGAACGACGCGATCATGCACTTCACCAATCATCACCTGCCGTTTGGCGGCGTTGGGAACAGCGGTATGGGTTCGTATCACGGCAAGTTCGGCTTTGACACCTTCAGCCATAAGAAGGGAATCGTGCGCAATACCGTGAAGATTGACGTGCCCGCAAGGTATGCGCCGTTTGACTGCGCCAAGCTGCGCCTTTTGAAGAAGATGCTGTAGTATCGACCGAATCGAACGTATTGACGTTGGCTCTACTCCCTCAAGCAGCTGTAGTGCCACATGACGTAGCTGCTGGCATGCAGTCGCACTAAGGAGCTGTATAGATTGGGGAAGGCAACGCAGATCAAGACGGGCGCACGTGAGTTTGTTCGGTATGTCAGCGATAATCGCGGGATCGTCTTGGCGTCGGTGTGCGCCATCGTGTTCGTGATGCTGCTGGAAAACGTTCTAGCCGAGGAGAACATGAAACTCGATGCCGCTGCATGGTGGCTTATCGGCGAGCACCTGCGTCAGCCCTGGCTTACCCCCATCATGGAAAGCTTCTCGGCTTTGGCCACGCCGGTCACGTTGCTCGTGGTGTTGTGCGTTGCCACCGCGTCCCTGCCGGGCAAACGGCCGGGATGGTGTTGCGTCTTGAACCTGGTGTTGGTTGTGATTTTGAACCAGACCTTGAAGTTCGTGATCCAGCGCCCGCGCCCCGACGTCTACCGCCTAACAGAGGTTTCGGGGTTCAGCTTCCCCTCGGGACACTCCATGGTTGCGATGGCGGTTTTCGGCTTGTTGCTATGGTATGTCTGGCGTTACGAGAAGAACCCGCGTCGCCGCATGGCTTTGATTTGCCTGTTCGCGTTCATCATCGCGATGATCGGCGTTAGTCGCATTTACCTGGGCGCCCATTATGCAAGCGATGTCCTGGGCGGCTTCTGCGTTTCGGTGGTTTGGCTGGTTCTGTATACGAAGGTCGTAGCGCCCGCATTCAAGTTAATCGACTAAACCCTTTCTACGGTGCGCGGTTTCCATGCGCTGAGGTTACAAATAGTCAAACAATAGACCAAACTAGTCAATTCTTAGACTAGTATAGTCAAACGTTAGACTAATAACTAACGTAACAACATACGGAACAGCACTAAGAAGGTTTTAAGAATGGACACCCTTTCTCAGCACTTCACCAAGGGAAAGCTTCTGAAGTACACGCTGCCGACCATGGCGATGATGTTCGTCAGCTCGGCTTATACCATTGTCGACGGCCTTTTCGTATCGAATCTGGTTGGCAAAACCGCGTTGGCCTCGATGAGCCTTATTTTCCCGTTCGTTATGATTCTTTCGTCTTTGGGCATCATAATGGGCACTGGCGGTAGCGCCGTTGTCGGTCAGTTGCTGGGTGCGGGCGATCGCAAGGGCGCGAACCGTGCATTCTCGCTGGTTGCCTGGGCGACGTTCGCAACCGGCATGGTGTGCTCTGTTTTCGGCATCGTTTTCATGGATCAGGTCGTTGCGCTTCTGGGCGCTTCTCCCGAGATGGTTCCCATGGCATCTACGTATGGCAGAATCGTTTTCTTGTCGATGCCCATGTTCATGCTTACTTACGTGTTCGAGATGTTCTGCTCGGTTGCGGGCAAGCCGGGGCTTGGCTTCTTGTCGTCGCTTACCGCGGGCGTTGTCAACATCGGCTTGGACGCGCTGTTCATGGGCGCGTTCGGGATGGGCATCGAGGGCGCAGCCATCGCAACCTGTCTTGCCGAGTACTCGTCGGCCATTTTGATGATCGTTCTGTTTGCTCGCGGCAAAGCAGGTGCGTTGAAATTGGTGCGTCCCTGCTGGGATTACCGTATTCTTTCGCGATCGATTACCAACGGCGTTTCCGAGATGGTGACATGCGCGGCCGTGTCGGTTGTGGCTGTAGCTTATAACTTGCAGCTTATGAGTTTGTTCGGGCCGGACGGCGTTGCTGCATATGCCGTCATCGAGTATGCATCAATGCTGGTAGGTGCGGCATTCGGCGGTCTTACTGAGGGCATTTCGCCGCTGATGAGTTATCAGCATGGCGCAGGCAACAACCACGAGAAGCGGAGCTTGTTTGTCAACGGTGCCACGCTCACATTGCTTGTAGGGGTTGTGGCGTGCGCGGCTATTCAAGTGTTGGTTCGTCCGCTGGCATTCGTGTTCACTGGTTACGACGTGGGGTTGATGACCCTGACGATTCATGCGTTCCGTGTTTACAGTATCTCGTTTTTGCTGATGGGAGCGACGTATTTCGGTTCGGCCATGTTCACCTCCGTCGAGAACGGCAAGATCTCGGCGCTCATTGCATTCGTTGAAATGTTCGTTTTCGAGTTAGGATGCGTCGTGCTGTTGCCGATTTTCTTCGGCGCGGACGGCATTTGGTGGTCTATTGTCGTGGCCGAGGTCGCAGCCAGCATTTTCACCATAGCTTTGCTTGCGCGTTACGCGAAGGGTTACGGTTGGCGTTAAGAGCCTGGCGAATAACGCGCGGCTGGCGGTACAATCGTCAATGAATTGACTAATGTGAATGGGAGGCACGATGCAGGCCGATGATTTCTCAAAGGAGATGTGGGACAGCTGGCGCGATGCCTCGGTTTCCTACAATGCCTTCGCGAAGAAGATGGGTGTAGATGTTAGCGAGCTATACGTAGTCGATGCGCTTTGGGATGAAAGCGATGGGCTGACCCAGAAGGCAATCTGCGAGCTATGCGACATGGGGAAGCAAACGGTAAGCGCCATCTGCAAGCGGCTTTCCTCACGCGGCTTTGTGGCCTCGCATTCAAGCGAAACCGACAAGCGCGAAAGGATCATGGCGCTTACGGACGAAGGTCGCGATTGGTGGAGCCCAATCGTCGAGCGATCGCGCGAGATTGAGACCAAGGCAGCCAGCGCCATTCCGGCGGAAGATGCCGATGTGTTCATCAGGGTGGTCAAGCGGTACGTGGGCGTCCTTCGAGAAGAAATGCGCTGATGGAGGCTTTGAGAGCTGGCCGAATAGCAAGGCGTTTCAGCAGAAACGAGGCGAGTCGGACATTTCTTCGGTGGCGAAGATATTGCGCGCCACAGCTTCGTATTCGTCGGCGCGTCGTATCTTTCTAATGGCACGCGTGATTGAGGTCGGATCGGTGAAAGAGTGCTTTGCGTAGAACCACCACTCCTTCATGCGGAAAACTGAGTTTCCGCCCATGACGTCGGTGTATGCCTGGTATAGGTTGTCGTGGAATCGCTGAAGCTCCTCGCGCGAAGCCTTTTCGCCGCCGTCGATCATGCGTGCAAGGGCGGGGTTGGTTAGGATGCCGCGGCCGATCATCACGTGGCTCGTTTTTGGATAAGTTGCAACTAACTCATTAAAATCGGCCACGTCGAAGATGTCCCCGTTGTAGGCAACGGGGAAGGGCGCGCGCTCGAGCGTTTCGCCATACAGCTCGCGCCTGGGCACCCCGCGATAGAGATCCTTCTGAACGCGCGGGTGAACGATAAGCTCGAAAATGCCACAGCGACAGTACAGATCCAAGAGCGTTTCGTATTCGGAATCGTTGTCGAAGCCGATGCGCGTTTTCACCGAGACGGGCAAGGGTGAGCGCTCGCAGACATCGGCGAGGAACGCTTCCAGCTTTTCGGGCTCGCGCAGGAAGCCCGATCCCTTGCCTTTGGAAACGACAGTTCCCGAGGGGCAGCCCAGGTTAAGGTTGACCTCTTTGTAGCCCATATCGGCAAGAAGCTGCGCCGTCCAAACGAACCTATCGGCATCGTTGGTCAGCAACTGCGGAATGACGTTAAGTCCATTGTTGTTCGCGGGATCAAGCTCGCGTGCGTAGCGCTTGCTTAAGGGCGTTCCCACCTCGTGAAGCTGTGAGATGAATGGCGTGTAGTAACGATCCAGCGCCCCGAATGCGTCGGCATGGACGCGACGGAACACGTATCCGGTGATTCCTTCCATGGGTGCCAGCGATAGTTGCATCTGCGCTTACTCTGCCTTCCGTCCAGTCGTTTCGTCTGTAGCATTATGCAGCCTGACGCCCCTCTGCCACAAGGTCGCTTTTCTTTGCTGCATGTTGGACATACGGCGTGAGAGCGTAAGCCGATTGAACCGCAGGTGACTTCGCCTATGGTGCCTTGCGCGGAAAAATATAGTCAGAAGCCAGCTTCAGAGCGAAGGCTCGAAGAGAAAACGGCTATCGGATTATTAGGCGAAAGGAAGTGATCGATATGCTTAAACCTATGATCAAAAAGGCCGTGGTGGGCGTTCCCGTTGTTGCTTTGTCGGCAACGCTTGCGCTTACGATGGCCGGCTGCGGCGGTAACGGCGCTCAGAGCGGTTCGGGATCTGGCAGCGATGCGGCTGCGTCTCAGGTTGAAGAGCAGGCCGAAGGTTCGGGCAGCGCCAGTGAGGCTCCGGTCAGCGAAATCGTGGCGCAGGGTGGTATCGAGTTTCCTTCGTACAGCATCATTCCGATTGAAGGCTGGGAGCTTACTGATAGGGTCGATGAGAAGTACGAGCAGTGCGAGTTTAGGCGTGTGGGCGCAAGCTCTCCTGACATCTTCTTGCGCACCTTTGAGACTGAGCCGATGCAGGAAGCCGAGGCCAGACAGGGTTCCAAGAAACAAGGCGTTATTGACGAAGTCGAGATCAACGGTGTTACGTGGGTCCGTCATACCGCACCGAACGGCACTATCAACCTGTTCGCCAAGGCACCTTCTGGTAAGACCGTAGCACTGACTTTGGGCTCCCAGCTTAGTTGGGAAGAATCTGTTCAGATGGCCGAGCGTATGGTTCTGAAATAACGACGATCGTTTATTACAGCGACACAAACCCGAGGGCGTCGAAAGGCGTCCTCGGGTTTTTCTTTTGTCGATCTCGCGTTAGGCGACGCGCCACGCAAAAGGCTATGGCTGGCGCTAAAACATGCAGCTGCAGGGCAGGGGCCGTGGCGTTTCGCAAGGGCCCTGCGATGTTGTTGGGGGTCTATTTTTCCGGCGTGCCTTCCACGGCTTTAACCAGAAACGCCGTTGCCCCTTTGCCGCAAGGCTCGTCATAGTATGAGACGAATCGGGGGTCAGCTAGGTAGCTGCGCACAAGCCTCAGGTAGATATCCCGTTTGGGCTCGGCTCCCCATTGCAGGCCGATCCAGCGATGGTGCATCTGCACAAGTTTCGCGGCTTCGGGCCCGGTTGCATCGCCATCGCCCAGTGCGATGGATAGCTGGCCCAAGATGGCCTTGTCGAGCTCTTTCATATCATTCCAAGTGGCAGGGTCCATGTCGAGGATTCTTTCGTTCATGGTGTCAACGGCTTCGTTGCCGTATCGTTCGCGTGCTTCCGCTCCGTAGCGCTGTTCGTTTTCGCGGACGGCACGCCAGCGCTCAAGCTGGGGCAAAACCGCCCCCATGAGCGAGACCGCCTCGTCAAGCGTCATGCCCGTGTTCTTCGCCAGTCGCGGCGCGCAATCCTCGATCATGGCTTCCATGGTGGTTTCGTAGGTGTAGTCGCCGCGATCGTAGCACCACTTGCAGTAATGGTCGGTCTTCTGGCCTGCGGCGTCGGTTCCGTAATCATCGGGCGTCAGGTACATGCCGCAGCTTTCGCAATAATGCTCGGGCATCTCCAGCAAATGCGCCAGCGGCTCGCCGGTGACGGCGGCGATGAGCTTCATCATGTCGATCCCAGGTGTCACCTCGCCGCGCTCCCAGCGGCTCACGGCTTGTCGGGTGACGTAAAGCTTCTCGGCGAGCTGGTCTTGCGTGAGGTTATGTGCGCGCCGTACGGCGACGAGTTTTTCTGCGAAGGCCATGAGTGCTCCTCTCGGTGGGGTCGTTTCGATAATGTCAGCATATGCGCAGATAGACGCAAATCCTAGCAACGGCTGGTTGCGCGATGGTCGTTTCGGCTAGAAGTTGATCAAGTCGTGCTTTCGATTGGTCGGATAATGCCTAATCCACCCATTCAACAGCTGGAACTAGACTGAAAAATCGAAGGCGAAACGTGATACTGTAAGCAATATCGGATGCGGAAAATCGCCATAGTTCACTGCATGGCAAGTCGCGTCCGCGGGCGATGGTGCCCCAGCGAATACATCTTAGGGGATGTCTTTTTGGTCATTGTTCTTTAGGGAACGGTTAATTGCATAGCGTTTCGAAAAAGGCCATATCAGGGCCTTGTGTTATTGCGCCGTTCCATGCCTGTTTTCACTAGTAGCCTCAACGAACAGGAACAACAATGAACGATTTCCCAAAAGCGAACAGCTTCGATATCAACCTCGTCCGCTCGAAGATCATGGGTCCCAACCCGCTTAAGCTTTGCGAGGAACTGCTTTGTGGTGCCGATCTTGCGGAAGGATCGCGTGTGTGCGACCTTGGATCTGGTGCCGGTATCACAAGCGTGATGCTCGCACGCGAGTACGGGTTCGACGTCTACGGCGTCGACTTGTGGAGCGACCCTGACGACAATCGCGCATTCTTTCGGCAGATGGGTGTGCCGGATGGGCAAATCCACCCCGTCAAGGCCGACGCCGCGGAAGGCTTGCCGTTTGGGCCGTGTTACTTCGACGCGGTAGTGAGCATCGATTCGTACAACTATTTCGGCCGCGATCCGCGCTACCTTGGTCAGAAGCTTCTTCCTTACGTGAAGTCTGGCGGGAAGATCTACCTCTCCATTCCTGGCATGATACGCGACTGCCACGATTGCCTCCCAGAATGCCTGCTTGCATCGTGGACTCCCGAGCAACTTGAATATATGCACGACATGCAGTGGTGGCGAGCCATGATCGGAAAGACCCAAGGAGTGCAGATTGAAGATATGCACGAAATGGAGTGCACGCGCGAGGCGTGGGCCGACTGGGTTGCTTGCGAAAACGAGTATGCGCGTGGTGATAGGGCAGCGGTAAATGCTGGTGCGCTTGACTACTTGAACACCATTGCAGTCACATTGCTCAAAAAGTAAGGTGCTGAAAGTAGTGTCGTATGCGAGGGTGGGCGATCATTTGCTCGCTCTCGTTTGGTTTCGGGGCGATTTTGCTGTCCTGCATCCCTTTTCGAATGCGTTCGAAATCTTACTTGCATAACTGTGCATAGTGTATATATACTGTGCTTACCGGTTATATACACGAAAGGCGCATCGTGGACATCATCATTTCGAACACAAGCGACAAGCCTATTTACGAACAGATCTCGTCGCAGATCAGAAGCCAGATCCTCTCAGGCGCTTTGGCCTGTGGTGAAAAACTTCCGTCCATCAGGGCGTTGGCAAGCGGAATCGGGGTGAGCGTCATCACCACCAAACGCGCTTATTCCGATCTCGAAACAGAGGGTTTCATCGAAACCGTGCAAGGCAAGGGCTGCTTCGTAGCCACGGGAAATCACGAGATGTTGCGCGAAGAACAGTTGAAGCACGTTGAGGGATTGCTTGATCAAGTGGTAAAACAGGCATCTGAACTGGGCGTCTCGCGTGCGGAGTTGCACGAAATGCTTGATTTGGTTGCAGGCGAAGAGTTCGAGTAGGACGCTGGGAAAGAGAGAATCTCATGACGAATCTTCTAGACATACGCCACGTGAGTCGTAAGGTGAGCGATTCGTTTTCCTTGTGCGACGTTAGTCTTTCGGTCGCACCAGGCGAGATCGTCGGATTCGTTGGCGCAAATGGTGCCGGGAAGACGACGACGATTCGAGTGGCCTTAGGCCTGCAACATGTTGATGCTGGCGAAATCGCTCTTTTCGGCGAACCGTTTGGTGCCGGTTCCCCCGACGAGGTCCAGCGTCGCGTTCGTGCTCGAATAGGTCTGGTTCTTGACACGTGCCCGTTTCCCTCGGAATTGCGCATAGATCAGGTGGTGGCATGCCTGAAGCCCGCTTTTCCGCAATGGAACGATTCAGTGTTCAGCTTGCTTATCAAGCAGTTCGGCGTTGATCCGAAAACGAAGGTAAAGGAACTCTCTCGCGGTATGGGCATGAAACTGCAGATCGCGGTTGCATTATCGCATGATGCTGACCTCCTGTTTATGGATGAGGCCACCGCTGGTCTTGATCCGCTTGTGCGTGACGAGATCTTGGATATGTTGCAGGCGTTTGTGACCGAGGGAGATCGAGGCGTGCTGCTTTCAAGTCATATCACGACCGATTTGGAACGCATCGCTGACCGTGTGGTGGGAATCGATGAAGGCCAAGTCGTCTTCGATGTGCCGCGCGAAACCATCACCGATACGGTTGGCATTGCGCGCTGTACGGTTGCGCAAGTTGAGGAAATCCTCGAATGCGTTCCGGGCTCGCGCGTGATGAAGCATGAATTCAATTGCGATGTGTTCGTGCCTAACCGCCTTGAATTCGTTCAGGCGTTTCCCGAAATCGCTTGCGATCGCGCAAGCCTTGGCGATTACCTGCATTTCATGTTGAAAGGGGGCCGCTAATGTTGGCTTCTGTGAGATCCGAATTGGCAATCATGCGCACCATGACTGTATCCTTGGGCGTCATGTGTGTGATCGTGTGCATATTCATGTGCTTCGGAATGGGTTCGTGCGCGGGGGCATCTGCGGCGTGCGCCATGGTTCCAATGCTTGTGATGTTCTCGCTGCTGGGCTACGACGATCGGAATGGCTGGCTACGTTATCGATGCGCGCTTCCGTTTTCACGTCGTGATATTGTCATCGGGCGTTATATGACGATACTCATCTGCTCGGCTATTGCAGTTGTGTTTATGTTCGCCCTCAGCACGGCATGCATGTCGCTGTTTCCGCTTTTCGGCGTGGCGATAGAAAAGGCCCCGGCTTTCGAGATCTTTGCAGCATGCGTGGCTTCAATGTTTGTCGTGTTGGGGATGGTGTCCCTCGCACAGCCGTTCTCAATTAAGTTCGGCAGCACGCAAGGTGCGCGTTATATTTCTTATGCGTTTATGCTTGTCGGGTGCCTTGTCCTCGTCGCTTCCCGGTTTGCATTGCCCGAAGCGTTTAGCGGGCTTGGTGGTTGGGTGGTTCTGCATCCAATAATTTCGCTGATCATTTTGATCGTAATCTCGTTGGCGATTTATACAACAAGCTGCATGATCAGTATTCGTATCCTTCAAAAGAAAGATCTCTAGTTTTTCAGAGTGCGAGAACCGATCGGGCTTTGATTCAGGGGCATCGAACGAGCTTCTTATGGAGCGGTTCGGTGCTCCTGTTGTTTTCGTTTGCTTTATCCTTCCGCGATCTCGACGCTATGCCTCAAGTGGTTTCGACCCTTGAGGCTTTTTTGATTTTGGCACTTGCGCGCTTTTGCGGCGAATGCTAGAGTGTGTCTTACCCGAGGGTCGCAAGATCCGCCTCCCGGCAAATAGGTGCTATCGCCTATAGAGGAGTTGCTGGTACTACTTGCCAGGTACCAGATTTTCCAAACCACAACCTCATAACGGAAATGTATGCGTATGGCGGCTCATGCTAGCTCGTCGTCTGTACGCCCGTTCCATCGTGTTGCTGGTTGCTAAGTCTTTTACCCTCGGAAGGAGCTCATAATGAGTGAGCATACGTTCGTTTATCAACCTCAAATCATTCGCGAAACCGCAGAAGGTCTTAATCGTCTGGATATTAGGGACGAGATGCTGGGAAAGCGCCAGCTCGAGCTTATGACCTCGGTGAACGCTGAATCGTGTGCGGTCGTTATCCGTGACTTGATGTATCTTCAGCGCGAAGATCCCACGGCTCCCATCACGCTTTACATCAACAGTCCTGGTGGTGAAGTCCAGTCCGGCTTGGCTCTTTACGACGTCATGCAGGCTGTAAGCTGCCCTATTCGAACCGTTTGCTTGGGTATGGCCGCAAGCATGGCGGCATTGCTGTTCATTGCGGGGGACGATCGCGAGATTTTGCCGCATAGCCGCGTCATGATCCACGACCCGCTTATCAGCGCCGGTGCCGGTGGCAATGCACTGTCCGTGAAGGCTAGGGCGGACGATCTTATGCGTATCCGAGACATCACTGCTGGCGTTATCGCACGTCACAGCGGTATGTCTATCGACCGCGTTTTCGAGCTTACGGCCACCGATACCTATTTCGAGGCGGAAGAAGCCGTCGAAGCGGGTCTTGCCGACCGCATCATCACGAAGCTCTAGGGACTTGGCCGTCCTTATCGCTGCCGCGATGCACCCAAGCCGTGTCGTAGGCATTTCGATTTCATCATCCATCAACGAAACTCAATCACGCAGAGAGCGAGATAAACAATGAACAACTCCACCGAAAACAGCCGCGCCGCCTATGCGGGCGAGCTTATCCTTACTTCCACGCGATCTGAGAGCATGGACTCTTGGGTAACCGGGCTTAACAACAACGTATTGGTTCTTGGTTGCTCGGGTTCTGGCAAAACGCGCAACTTCTTGAAGCCCAACCTTTTGCAATGCGAAGGCTCTTACGTTGTCCTTGATTCCAAGGGCCGCTTGTTTCGTGAAATGGGGCCGTGTCTGAGCGCACACGGTTACACCGTCGACTGCCTTGACTTCACCACGATGGAAGGCACGATTGGGTACGACCCGCTTCATCATGTCCGTTGGCACAAGGGGCGACCTCTTGCTCAGGACATCATTTCTATTGCCAGTGCTCTGTTCCCGCGCTCGGAGATGGGCGACGACCCGTTTTGGGCGGGTGCGGCGGCCAATTACGTCGCAAGTTATATCGCATATGTTTTCGAAGCGCTTCCCGATCGCGAATGGAACATGGCGTCGGTCGTAAGCGTTTATGAACAGGCGTGCGAAGGGAATGCCGATGCGCTGTTCTCCGACCTTTCCAGGCAAGATCCCGAAAGCTATGCCGTCTCGTTGTATCGTCGTGCGAAGAGCACGGCTCGTGCCGAGAAGATGCACTCCAGCATCATGGGGATTATCGCTGCGAATCTGATGCCGCTTACGTTCGATGGCGCTCTTGCGTCGTTTCGCAGGGTGGACCAGATCGACTTTTGCGACTTGGGCCGTGAACGTCGTGTGCTGTTCGTGACCATGGATGACATGGATCGCAGTTTGGCGCCGCTGACCAGCTTGTTCATTCGTCAGGCGTTTTCCAGCTTGTGCGACTTCGCGGACGCGAAGTGCGAAGGCGGCAGGTTGCCTGTTCCCGTTCGCTTCATGCTTGACGATTTCGCGAACCTGACGTTGCCGGATTTCGATGACGTGCTTTCCGTCATCCGCAGCCGTGAGGTCAGCTGCACCATCATTTGCCAGACGGTTAGCCAGCTTGAGGCGCGTTACAACCAGGCAGTTGCGAACTCGATCATCGGCAACTGCGATCGTCATCTGGTGCTGGGCTTCCAGGATGAACGAACGGCGCGCTATTTTTCGCTGCGCGCAAACAAGACGGCTACGACGCTTCTTGAGACCCCCGCTGACAACTGGTGGCTGTTCGAGCGCGGGCATCGCGGCGTATGCGAACCCGGCTACAAGATCGAGGATCATCCAGAGTATTTCGACCTTGGCGAGGTTGGCGAGCCGACGTGGGTTTACCAGATGGTAGATCCTACCGCTTTGTCTGATTTCGATGAAGAAGAACTGTGGTTGGATTCCCATTTCAGCGTTGATGGCTTCGACGACGGTTCCGACGTCGCTGCTTAAGGAAGGGAAGGGCATGAACGACACTAATGCTCGAGCAAGCTTGAGCGAACGCATCGCTTGCGCAAACGCTGCTCGCGAGCGTGCAGTCTGCAAGGCGAAGGACAGCGAATTGGTTCAGGCTGAGCGCAGGGTTCCGTTTGACGTGTGCGATGCGTATCGCGCGTATGCCGAGGAGATCCTTGAGATCACCAACCCGATCGCGGATGCATTGCCGAGTCGCGCTGGTTATCTTGCGCGAACCGATCCTCAAGCATCGGCGAGGCTCGAGAACAGCTCGACGAAAGCGCATACCCAGGTCGAAAACCCCGCTTGCGTATTCGTATGGGAAGTTCGTCATAACGAAGAAGGGGCGCTTGCCACGTTGCCGGATGACCCATACAACAAGGTGCTCGATGCCACGGATCGCCTTAAAGACCTGTGGGAAAACGAGCCTTGGCTTAACGAGCTGCAGCTGGCAAAGGCACTTATCACTCAAATCGTTTTGGAAGATGAAGATCTGCGCGAAACGGTTTTCAAACGTGCGCGTGCAATGATTGAGGAATGCTCGGCGACGGTCGCTCCGTACTTGAAGGTTCAAAACTAGAAGTTCCTCTAGTAATCGCGTGTGGTGCAACGCTAGAATCTAGACGTTTGATTCAAGATCTAAGGAGACGCCTGTGGTCCAGTACTTTTTCGACGCGCTATATAACGGGTACACCGGTGAGTATCAGCTCATGAGCTCGCTGTACCGCAATGGTCTGGATGCCCTTCGCCCGCCTGCGGACATGGGCGTCGATGTGGTGTCTTTGAACTTGAAGCAGCAGCTTGAAAACCCGGGAACTGCTCCTGAGACGTTCTTTTTTCAGGTGAAGACGACCGTGACGAACGTGCGCGAGGACCCCGATCATCCCGGTGCTATCACGACGGTTGAGTTCAAGCTGAAGGAAAGCGAGGTTGAGTTGCTTTCCCAATCGCGCGATCGCGCCCTGTTCTGTTACGTGTACAACGGTGAATCCGGATCGCTCACGGATGCGTTCGAAACGCCGTTCATTTGCTTTTGGTTCGATGGAACGCTTATCGAGAAGATCAAAGCTGCCGGTGCGTTTTTCCGTAAGGAAGGCGAGTCGAAGCTAACGCTTGCATGCCAGCTGCGCAAGCCAGTACACAGCTATGGTCACTGGTACGCTTTAGTTGTGAACGAGAACGGCGAAAAGGTAGATAACGGCTATCTTGGGGCTGTTGGCGGGGAGGGTTATCCAGCCGACGATTTGGCCGATCATTATAGTGTGAGCGGTTACCTGGAATATGCACGCTGGGGGCTGTAGATCTGCCACAAATCATTGCTTTCTGTTGAAGAGTACCGATATCATTGTGCCCGTTAGTGTTTTACGACGAAAACCGTCGTATTCTGCAATTGAGCAAGGGCTAAAGGGACTTAGCGCGAATAGAGCCGATTTGGGAATCGGGTGTTTCGTTTGCCGGAAAGGATCAGCAGCATGAAGTGGAGCGTTGTCACGGACTCGAGTTGCGACATTCTTCCTATGACGTATAGCTCTGACTGTATCGAGCTGACCAGCGTGCCGTTCGTTATCAGCGTCGGTCGCGAAGACTTCATTGACAACGAGGATCTTGACGTTCAGAGGATGCTTCACGACATGGAGCAGGAGAAATCGGCCAGCCACACGTCGTGCCCTGCGCCGGGTGCGTGGCTTGAGCAGTTCGAGAAATCCGACTGCACGTTCGCCATCACTATTTCCTCTCAGCTTTCTGGCAGCATGAATAGCGCCCTTACCGCTATGGACATGGCGCTTGAGGCTCATCCCGAAAAGAAGATCGCGGTGCTTGATTCCGGCTCCACCGGCCCCGAGCTTGTTCTGTGCGTGCGCGAGCTTGAAAAGCTCGCTCGTGAAGGCGTCGATTTCGACGAGGCCGTTGTTCGCGCGAATCAGTTCCTGGACAAGACCAAGTGCATTTTCGCGTTGTCGTCGTTTGATAACCTTATTAAGAACGGTCGCATGAACAAGATGACCGGCTTTCTTGCAAAGGCGCTGGGCATGTGGGGCATTGGCAGTGCCAGCGATGAAGGCAAGATCGTCATTGAGGGTAAAACCAAGGGTCCCAAGAAAGCGGTTCGTGCGTTGATCGGCTTAATGAAGGAGCATGGTTTCGCTGGCGGCCACGTTGCTATCAGCCACTGCGACAACCACATTGTCGCCCAGGCTTTGAGGGACAGCATCCTGGAAGCGTGGAGCAATTCTACGATCGATATTCTTCCGACCAGGGGCCTGTGCAGCTATTATGCCGAGCGCGGCGGCCTGATCGTCGGTTTTTAGCTTGCCTGTTTCTGTGCCTACGGGCCTTCGGATTGTGATTGCCGTTTCAGGGATGTTGAATGCTTTACGTGCAGCATTACGATTCGCCTCTTGGTGACATTTTATTGGCGTCGGACGAAACCGCGTTGGCTGGCCTATGGATAGAAGGCGGCAGGTATTTTGCCGAAACGCTGCCTGCGAAATGCTTTCAGCAGGAAACGCATGTGCTTGCAGAAACCAAGCGTTGGCTCGATATTTACTTTTCAGGGGAAGAACCCGGTTTCACACCACCTTTAAATCCGGCTGGTAGCGAGTTTCGTCAAGCGGTGTGGCGCCTTTTACTTGATATCCCGTATGGTTAAACAACTACGTACGGCGCGATCGCTGACTTGCTGGCGAAGCAGCGCGGTGTGGCAAGGATGTCGGCTCAGGCGGTTGGCGGAGCGGTGGGGCATAACGAGATATCGATCATCATCCCATGTCATCGGGTAGTTGGAGCTAACGGAAACCTTACGGGGTACGGTTCGGGTCTTAACAACAAGATCATGCTTCTTCAACTTGAAGGTGTGGATGCAAGTCGCTTTTCCCTTCCGAAGGCTTAGCGAATCGATTCTCGTTGTTCGCCATTAGGATCGAACCGAGCAACCTGCGCATATGTAATGCAAATGAATAGAGCCACCTCGCGGTGGCTCTAATGCTTGTATGATGCGGGAACAAACAGCCTGATTACAGGTTGGATTGCTTCCTCTTGGCGATAGCCGCTACGGCCAGAGCGCAGCAGGCGATCAGCAGAGAAGCGATGACAAGCGTGCTAGCTGCATCGCCCGTCGCGGGGATAACGTTTTCGGCGTTGGATGCATCGCCGTTATTTGTTGCATCGTTGTCACCGTCGCTGTTGTCGGTATTGTCCTTGTTGGCCTGGCCATCGTTGTTGTCGCCGGGCTCTTTGTCACCAGTGCCGGGCTTCTGGTCGTCCTTGTCGGGCTTGTTGTCACCAGGGGTATCGGTGCCCGACTCATCATCCTTGCCTGGCTTGTTAGGGTTGTCCCCGTCGGGATTTGCGGCAGCGATCAAGCATGTTTTTTTGTCGCTAGCGGCGATGTCGGCGTATCCGGTGAACTCGCTTCGCTGCTCCTTGGTTTGCTCGGTGTAACGCAGGTTTTCGTCATCGATATACCAGCCATCGATTTTCTTGCCGGTGACGTCTTCTGGCTTGCCTTGGTAGAGGGAGTCCACGGTCTGAGCCGACTGCAGCTTCAGAGGGGAATTATCCAGGTAGACGTCAGATGCCGCTTTGTCGGCAGTGTTGTTGCATAGTTGAGTGTTGGTGACAACCGTGCCCGCATTCTGACCAGAATTCGATTCTGCAGCGAACCCTCCGCCGTAGGTGGTGGCATGGTTGCCCGCAATGACGCAATCGTCGATAGTGAGATTGGTGAAGCTGCCATATGACGTCACGCCTGCGCCAACGGCGCCGCTGTTCCCTGTTATCGAGCAAGAGCGAATCTCCGCTTTAGCAGGTGATGCGAGCATCACCGCAAGCACGCCGGCTCCGTAGCCTTCATCTTGATTCGCGGTGTTGTTGCTTATCGTTACATTCTTCGTTGCATTCTCTATGAACAGACCAGGCTTTTCTGCCGCGCTCACGTTTGGGGTGTCGGCGCAAAGGCCATATGCTGCAGCGTAGAAGTACGCAGAGGCAAATACACCCGCGCCGTCATTTGCCTGATTGCTGCAAATAGTTCCGCCGAGGATTTGCGCTGAGCTCGCGAGATTGCCCCATCCTCCATTTATGATTTCATCAATCGAAGCGACAACGGCAATACCGCCTCCCATTTCGTTTGCTTTGTTATTGGAAATCGTTCCATCGTTCATGACAAACGAGGATCCGCCTGAAACGTAAACGCCGCCACCGGTGGAAGTGATGATTCGGGAATCCATCCCGTAATCTGCGGCTCTAAAACTTGACGTGGCAAAACAATTAGTGATTTTGCCGCCGTCCATGATGAACGAGCCGCCGTAGATCACCGCAACGCCTCCGCCGTAGCATATGGATCCGCCAGTGATGCCGCAGTTGTCGATTGCTCCGCCGTACATGTGGAATTCGCCGCCCTGCACGGTCACGCCGCCGCCGAAGTAGTTGTCGCCTTTGCGGTCGGCAACGGTGACACCGGGATACATGTTGCAGGAGCCTTGAATGTACAGCAGTCCGGGCACGTCGTTACCTTGTTCGTTTCCGCCGCTGATTTTCAGGATGTCGCTGCCATCTTTTGCGCCTAAGTTCAGCTACGAGCCAGGTTGTACGAAAAGGGAGCCGAACCCGTCAAGGGTGATTGTGTGGCCGTTACCAAGGATGGTTGTCGGGCACGAGTTATCGAAAGAGGCGCCCCCGCTTTCAATGTCGTTAGTAAGGCGGATAGTGTATTCACCGCTTGTTGCGGCGTTGGCGGTGCTTACCGCATTGTTAAATTCCAGGCTATTGTTAACGTCGATTGTTATGTGCTCTGCTGCGAAAGCGGTCTGGGGCGCCACCATGGCGCAGATTGCGAACGCTGCGAAAAGGAGCAGCGTCCTGATTCGTTTCTTTGTCAACTCATTTTCCATTCTTGTCAAAAATCGAACAGGGCAGTTTGAATAGTCGGTAATTAATTCGAAATGCGTGAATATGCTCGATGGATGCTACCAGAAACATAACGTAGCCAAGCTAACATAATCCCTAATCGTTCTGTTTCTTCGAAAACTGCCATCTTTCGCTAAATCTCAAGGTAGCGACCGGTGATGCTGTTGGGGTTGGCGGCAATTTCCGCAGGCGTGCCACATGCCACTACGCGACCGCCGTTGCTTCCGCCGTGCGGGCCCATATCAATCACGTAGTCGGCGTTGGCGATGAAATCCAGATCGTGCTCGATGACCACGACGGTGGCACCTTGCTCGACAAGCCTTTGGAACACAGCCAGAAGCGTTTCGACGTTGCGCGGGTGCAAGCCGATGGTGGGCTCGTCGAACACGAACACGGCGTCTTCCTGTCCGCGACCCATCTCGCTTGCAAGCTTCAGACGCTGCGCCTCGCCGCCCGAAAGCGCCGGCGTCGCTTCGCCCAGCGTAAGGTAACCCAGTCCCAAATCGTGAAGCGTCTGCAGCTTTTTGTGAGCCTTCTTCACGTCGGCCACGTGCGGCAGCGCTTCGTCAACCGAAAGGGCCAAAAGTTGCGGTAGGCTCAGAGCATCGTTGGTCGGCTTACCCTTCTCGGGGCGACGAATGTCATTGGCCGCATCGTTGTAGCGCGACCCGCGGCAATCGGGGCATGCGATGTCCACGTCGGGTAGGAACTGAACGTCAAGCGAGATCTGCCCCGTGCCGTCGCAGGTGGGGCAGCGAAGGCTTCCTGTGTTGTACGAGAAATCGCCCATTTTCAGGCCCGCAGCCGCAGCGTCTTCGGTGCGCGCGTAAGAGCGGCGCAGGATGTCAAGCACGTCTGAATACGTTGCCACCGTCGATCGCATGTTGATGCCAATGGGCGTGGCGTCAATAAGGTTCACGCGCTGGATACCGTCGGCCTGAATGTCAGTCACGTGCGTGGGCAGCGTCTCTCCGGCGGCCTGCGCAGCAAGCGCGGGGATAAGCGTTTCAAGAACCAAGGTGGTTTTGCCCGAACCAGACATGCCGGTGACGGCGATCAGGCGCCCTTTCGGGATGTCAATGGAAAGCGGCTTCACGGTATGTAGGCCGCTTGATTCTAAATGAATGCGTCCAAGATCGAACATCTTTTCAGGTTGCACGTGTGGGCGGGTGGACACGCGTGCGGCGCCCGAAAGATAGGGCCCGATGATCGACGCCTCATTTGCGCCCACTTCGTCTACTGTCCCTTGCGAAACTACTGTGCCGCCGTTTGTGCCGGCAGCAGGTCCCATTTCTACAAGGTAGTCGGCGGCACGCAGGATGCGCGTGTCGTGATCGACCATCACCACCGAATTGCCGTCGGCGATAAGGTCGCGCATCACGCCAAGAAGGCCGTCAATATTAGCGGGGTGCAACCCGATGGAAGGCTCGTCCATAACGTACAGCACGCCCGTGGTGCGGTTGCGAACCGAACGGGCAAGCTGCACGCGCTGGCGTTCACCCGTTGAAAGCGTTGATCCCGCGCGGTCGAGCGACAGGTAGCCCAAGCCAAGCTCCAACAAGCGCTTTGCGGTGCTTTGGAACGACTCGCAAATCGATGTCGCCATGGGGCGCATTTCTTCGGGCAGGCTTGCTGGCACGCCTGCAACCCATTCAACTGCCTGATCAAGCGTCATCTCCGTTGCTTGCGCCAAGTTGATTCCGCGCACCAGCGGTCCACGCGCGGCTTCCGACAGGCGCGTTCCATGGCAATCGGGGCAGGGACCTTCGGTTAAGTACTTCGCAACGCGGCGCAGGCCCTTCTCGTCCTTTGCCTTGGAAAGCGCGTTCTCGACGGTGCGCACCGCGTTGTAGTACGTGAAGTCGAGTTCTGCGAAATCGTCGCCCTTTTTGGCTTTGTACAGGATGTGCTTCTTTTCGGCGGGGCCGTTGAACACGATGTCGCGCTCTTCGGCGGTCAATTCGGAAAACGGCACATTGGTGCGCACGCCCATGGCGCCGCACACCTGTTTCATGAGGTCCCACATCAGCGAGCCCCACACCACCACGGCGCCTTCGTCGATGGTCTTGCTTTCGTCGGGGACCAGCGCGGCGCGGTTGACCGTGCGGGCAATGCCCGTTCCGCTGCAGGTGGGGCAGGCTCCTTCGCTGTTGAAGGCAAGCTGTTCGGCCCCCGGGCCAAAGAATTCGGTGCCGCAGTAGGGACAGGGGGTTGGCAGCTCGGCCGCCACGTTAAGGGTGGGGGGAACATGCTTTCCGCAGTTGGGGCACACATGGCTGCCCACGCGCGAGAACAAAAGGCGAAGGCTGTTCAGAAGCTCGCTTGAAGTGCCGAACGTGGAGCGGACACCGGGAACGGCGGGACGCTGATGAAGCGCTAGCGCTGCGGGAACGTAGCGGACGTCGTCGACGGTTGCCTTACCTGCCTGCGAGATGCGGCGGCGTGTGTAGGTTGAGAGTGCTTCAAGGTAGCGGCGCGACCCTTCGGCGTACAGCACGCCAAGTGCCAGCGAGCTTTTGCCCGACCCGGAAACGCCTGCGATTCCCACAAGCTCGCCTAGGGGGATGTCGACGCTCACGTTCTTCAGGTTGTGCACGCGTGCTCCGCGCACCTCGATGTGATCGATGTTGTGCATGGTTTCCTTAGGGATTCGGGTCGATTGTTCCCTTAGATTATGCCATGCATCGCACAGCGTGATGTCCCGCGTGTCGTTCGGACGGGGAAAGCGCACAGCGAAGGACCGGCCTCGGATGAGCTGCGTCCCGAAACCGGCCCGTTCGTGGAGGTGCTGGTCACTTATTTCAAAGTAAGGCCTTCAAGCATTGGCAGTGCGTCATCCCAGTTCAGCTTGCGATGAATCTGCACGCGCACGGTTTTGCCGTTAGGCGCCGATGCGAACATCGTATAGGTGTTGTCGGGGGCCTTCAGGCGAAGCCACGTAGTGCCCTTGATGTCCACCTGATCGGTGGCAATATCCTTGCCTTCGTAGGTCTTCTGCAAGCTGGCGATTTCCTCTTCGGGCGAGCGCGGGAACACGTCTACCTTGAAAGAGCTGTCGGTGCCTTCCTGATAGAATCTGGCTTTCTGCTCCTTGGCGCTTCCGCTGTCTAGGACGAATCCCTCTGTTGCCTCAATCTTGAACGTATCGCAATCAACGCCAGTAGTGGATTCGGCCGCCTTGGAGTCGCCGGCTTCGGCCGCGATGGCCTTGTACTCTTCCGTCTCGGTACCAGTGGTGTCAAAGCGCATTACGGCGGGGTTCTGGCCAACCTTGTATTGGCTGTCGATGTTGACGGTGATAGGACCGTAGTAAGGAGCCTTCGGAACCCAGAAGTAAACGAACTCCACCGATTCACCAGCCGGGATGTCCGGTCGATCGTTTCCGTACTTGGCGCCTTCGTACAGCTCTTCGGGGATGTCGTTGGTGGTGTATTCAAGCACGGCGGCCTTGCTGGAGCGGAAGATCTCGGCGCCGGCTTCAAGCTCGCCCTGCGCGGCCTTAACGCTGAAGCCCGTGAACTTCAAGGGCTTGTCGCCGTTGTTCGTGATCTTCAGGCGAAGGTAGAAACCGTCCTTCTTGGCCTTATCGCCAGCGTAGAACGTGCCGTCAGCTACGGACTCGAAGGTGTTGCCGTCGATCTCGACCGACTGCGACTGGTACGCGGGTTGCGCCGATGCTGCAGCGCTGCTGGATCCGCTTTGCGCTGCGTCAGTCGCACCGCCCCCACCGCAGCCGACCATCGTGCAGGCGAGCATGGCCGAAAGGGCCACGGTTGGTACTCCTGCAAGCACCTTTTTGGTAATCGGGTTCACCATATCGACCACTTCCTTTCGTCTTGCTGCTTGTAGCTTTTACGTCTATCTGCATTGTGAAAGGAAGGGCGCCTACTGCGAAGAACCTGGCGGCTTAGATCGAACGAGAGAGGGGGTCCCACGGTCTAAAAGACAAGCGTGCTTTGCGCCGTCGATTCCCTTATGTGGGACAAGAAGGAGAGGAATCGGAAAGGGGGTGCGGAAGGTTCGATCTTCCGCACCCCCTGGGGAAGGCTGGGCGAGATTCGCGATGTCGCTGCTAGCGGCGACGCTCCTCGCGTTTGACTCGGTTTTCTTGCAAACGCTCCTTTGCTTCCTCGACGCTTTCTCCTTTGCGGGTAAGGAAGCGGTCTACAAAGGCGTCTTCGATTTTGGTGTAGGCGCCAGTCACGCCGTTCTCAATTTTGTTGTAGGTTCCTGTAACGGCGTCCTCGGTGGTTTGATATGTGCCAACAACTTTGTCGGCGATGTTCTCTGTAGCCTGAGCGATTTTCGACTTCGTCATGATGGTCTCCTTCGGTTTGATTCGTTTGGAATTTGAGCGGTTTGCGTTGTAAAGGCGTTGAATCTTGTTGCTTATGCGATCAGGAATTGCAGGAATGTTGGTAGGGCGAGGCTAGCGCCGCCGCCAAGAAGAACCCCCAAGCCAGCCAGCGTTGCGCCAACGACGGCTACGATGCAGGTGATGCCAAGAATCCGCTTGTCAAATGCAAGGGGGTCTTGGCTGCCCGACAAGGCTCCCTTCAGAAGAAGCGTGCCAATAAGGGCGGGGTAGGCAAGGCCTAAGCATGCCGCGGCAATGCCCAGGCAAATCAAGAACGAGAAACCGGTGCTGATGTTCATGATGGCGCACAGGAAGCCAAGTGCCGTAGCAATGACGGCTCCAGGAATGCAGATATAGCCGATTCCCACTACGCCCCAGGCGGCTGCCAGGAGAAGGCACGAGATGACGAATCCGAGCAATCCGCTGTTAGCGGGTGCGATGTTCCTGATTCCGGCGGCGTTGCTTTGCGGGCGATCTTGGGCGCGAGCAGATTCGAAGTTGCTGCTTTGCGAGTTCATCGTTGTCTCCATCCCATTGGCGTTCATTGCTGATGACCGAAGATTAAAGGCGGATGGTAAACGCAAGGTAAACGCAAGATTTCGTCGTGTGCATTGCCGCGGCCGGGACGCGAGCCAGCGACTATGCGGACTTCATCATTCGTTGCGCGGGGTCTCAGTCGTCGTTTGCGTCGGTGCCTATATGGGTGCTTCGTCTGCGCTCCGTGGGTCCGCAGCCGCTGTTTGCCCCGGCACCGCTGGTATAATGGGTGCAATTTTTGATCGATACAACGTTCGATTCAAGGAGGACGCCGTGCTTCAGAACGACAAGATTTGGATGGCGCAGGGCGACAACCCCTGCTATCTGCTTCTTAATCAGGCAAATCGTCATGGTCTTATCGCCGGTGCTTCTGGCACAGGCAAGACGGTCACGCTAAAGGTTATGGCCGAGGGTTTCTCGCAGGCGGGCGTTCCCGTTTTCATGGCTGACGTTAAAGGTGACGTCACCGGTATGTGCCAGGCCGGCGTCGATTCCGAGAACATGCAGAAGCGCATTCAGAAATTCGGGCTGCAGGGTTTCACGTATCAAGGTTGCCCTGCGCGTTTCTGGGACATGACGGGAGGCCCCGGCATTCCTGTTCGCGTGACTATTTCCGACATGGGGCCGGTGCTTCTGTCGCGTTTGCTTGGTCTTACGCAGGTGCAGGAGGGCGTGCTGAACATCGTTTTCCGCATTGCCGACGACAGGCAGATGCTTCTGATCGATTTGAAGGACCTGCGCGCCATGCTGAATTACGTCAGCGAGCACGCGAAGGAATACGCCACCACGTACGGCAACGTTTCGGCTCAGTCGGTTGGCGCCATTTTGCGTGCGCTTATCGCGGTTGAAGATCAGGGCGGAGACATTTTCTTCGGTGAGCCGTCGCTTGAGCTTCCCGATTGGTTCGCATGCGACCCTATGGGTCGCGGCTATGTGAACATCCTGAATGCCGCGCGCATTATTCAACAGCCGCAGATTTACTCGATGTTCCTGCTGTGGATGCTGTCCGATTTGTTCGAGAAACTGCCCGAGGTAGGCGACTTGAACAAGCCTCGTTTCGTTTTCTTCTTTGACGAGGCGCACTTGCTGTTCAAGGACATGCCCAGCGAGCTTTTAAATAAGATCGTGCAGGTGGTTAAGCTCATTCGCTCTAAGGGCGTGGGCGTTTACTTCATCACGCAGTCGCACAGTGACATTCCCGGTGAGGTTTTGGCGCAGCTTTCCAACCGTGTGCAGCATGGCTTGCGCGCTTATACGCCCGCCGAGCAGAAGGCCGTTAAGGCGGCAGCTGAGGCGTTCCGTGCCAACCCGAATTTCAAGAGCGAAGAGGCCATTCTTGAGCTGGGCACCGGTGAGGCGCTGGTGAGCTTCCTTGACGAAGAAGGTAAGCCTTCGGTTGTCGAGAATGCCAAGATCCTGCCTCCGCAGTGCTTGATGGCCGAGGCTTCCGACGAAGCGAAGGCCGCGGTGGCGCAGGGGCAGATGGCGCTGATGGTGAAGTACGGCACGGCAATCGATCGCGAGAGCGCGTACGAGAAGATCATGGACGAGCGTGAGCAGAACGCTGCTGCCGAAGAACTTGCCAAGGAAAGGGCTAAGCTCGAGGCCGAGAAGGCGGAGTTCGCTAAGCAGCAGGAAGCCGCCCAAAAAGCGGCCGAAAAAGAGGCTGAGCGCCAGCAGAAGGCTGCAGAGAAAGAAGCTGAGCGACAGGCGAAGGCCGCCGAAAGGGATGAGGAGCGTCAGGCGCGCGCTGCGGAACGCGAAGCAGAGCGCTTGGCCAAGGCCGAGGAGCGCGAGCGTCAGAAGCAGAAGGATGCGATGTCGCGCGTTGCCACGAACATCCTTAGTTCGGCGGGCCGCACCGCTGTCAACCAGATCGTTCGTGGGATCTTCGGTACGCGCCGTTAGGGAATGGCAGCCGCTGTTCGCGGGCGCTGGCGGTTGGTTATTCGGCCGCTAACGCTTAGCGCTTCGTTTGTCAGCGTTGCTAATTTGAATGTGATAAAGCCGCGACCTGCTTTGATGCGGGTCGCGGTTTCTTGTTTGGTTTGGGTTGGAGCCGTGCAAGGCTGCGGGTTATTCGGCCTGAGTGGGGAAGTAGAGGCACGCTTCGTTTATGCAGGCGGTGTTTGCGGCGAAGCTTGCGCAGGTGGGCACGGCATTGGATTCTTTCAGTTGCGGGCTGCCTAAGTCGTTGAAGTGGCGGATGGCTTCGCGGATTGTCACGCGTGCGTCGCGTTTGCAGCAGCGCGGGGTTCCTGCGTGGGCAATGGCGGTAAGAAGATGCGACACCAAAAGCTGGCCTTCTGCCCATCCTTCTTTTTGCAGTGGAGCATTGTTGCGGATGATGGCGTAAGCCATGCCGGCGGACGCTGCTGCCCCGCAGACGCCCCAGTGGGCGCATGCGGCGCCCGGCACTGCTTTGGAGCGTTCTGCCATCCTTTCAAGGTCGGCAGCAAGCAAGTTGTCCCTGTTGGGTGAAGCTTCTGCGTTGCGCCAGCAGGCAAGCAGCGCGCCTCCAACGATGTGGTGGTGGATGGGACCAAAGGCGACGCAGCGCGGGTCGGTCATTACCTCTTCAAGCAGTTCTGCAGGCGTAGTGGACGTGCTGCCCATGAGCATGTCGGTGATCCATTCGTTCTGGTTGCTGTCAGTCATGTTGCCTCCTGATGAGCGAGTCTGTGCTTTGCTGCGTCTATTCCGTTATGTTTACGACGGAGTAAGACACGTTGCTGCTCGAACGCGTTCTCAAGTATTCTCGTAGCCCTTCGTCGGTTGCGTAAACGTAACAACCTTTCATGCCGCGCGTCATAAGCGTTCGATACGTGTTCTTGATTATTTCATCAGCTAGGCGATGGGCGCGCTCGGGGTCTTCTTTCTCCATCTTTTTCAAGCCCTTGATCGATTGGTCGGTTCTGGCTCTTTTTGTGTGGTCGGTGACTAAGTGACCGTCCTCGTAACGGAGGTCGTCGCCGATGATTACGCCGACGTACTCGAACTCGAGGCCTTGGGTGGTGTGAATGCAACCTGCCTCGTTTATCGATGTTGGGCTTATAGCAAACGCTTCTTCTCCGTCCAGATTCCAGCTGATTTCAAAGTCGCCGATTTTGATCTCGTGGGTGTTGGTGTCCGAGCGTCCCTTGCCCGAGGGCCATTCCCAGCAATAGCCCGCCAAGATGCGTGCCTTGTTGGACTCTTCGTTTCGCTCGATAACTTTTTCTCTCATTTCCTCGGGCGTATCGAACACTACGAACTCGTAGTCGATGTTTTCGATATCGTAATTCGCAGTTTCGCGAATGCCTAAAACGTCATCCAGCCATGCCAGACAGCCATCGGATCCGTTGCAGCGGAACTGTGACGACAATTCTTCTTCGTAGACTGTCGCGCTATTGAACGCTGCCCATCGCTTGATTTCGTCTGCACTGCCGATGTCTTTGACGGTTACTCGCTGGCTTTCGTCGATGAAGAACACGCTGAGCCTTGCCGCGTGAATGATTTCGTGTATTTGATTTAAGCCTTCGTTTCCGTAGAATCCTGACTTTTCGTTCAGTCGGTGCGCCTCGTCTGCGAGAACGACACCGATGGCGTTCCTGGGAGTGTCAACATACGTGCCAGAACCCCTGAACATATTGTCTATGCAACTTATGGTTCTATGACCTTTTAGCTTCCTTTTGTATACGTCACGCGGGGCGCTGTTTTTCGAGCAATATTGTGCAAAAACTCCCTCTTGAGTGAGCCTGGCTAGCAGGTTGATGGCGATGACTGTCTTTCCCGTGCCTGGGCCACCGGTTGCTATAAGGACGCGCTTCTTGCCGTCCTTCTCGCACTGGCGGGATAGTTCCATTACGCGTTCGAAGACGACCTTCTGCTCGTCGATCATGTTGAACTCGGGGTTGTTGTCGATCATGCCCACGATTGCGTCCTGCAGGCTTTTCGAGGGCTTGATTCGACCGTTGTCGATCTCGTAGAGGATCTCACCGTCGTCACCGTCTTTCACAACGCGCTTAATGTAATCGCGCAGTTTTCGAACGTCTCCTTTGGCGAATGCAGGAGCAACTTCGAGATAATCCTTGTAAGCGGGATCATAGAGAGGGTCGCTCTCTGGCGTGCGCAGGTAATTGTGCAGGTAGGCACATGGCCACAGCTGAACTTCTTCGACTTGAGTGTTTTCGTTGTAATCGCGTATCATTTGCGCGTAGCTCCATGCCTGGTAAGAGGGGTGCACGACGCGACGATTCGCTCTTCCTGTATAAGTTTCAACGAGACCGTCAAGGCCGTCGACTTTTTTGATCTCGCTCCATTGCTTCAGCTCAACGATCACAACGTTTGCGGTTTTTGATTCATCGTAGCCGGAGATAAGGAAATCGATGCGCTTAGATGTGTTTGGGAGGTTGTATTCGATGGCTATGCCGGAGTCGTTCGGAATTGCTTCGTCGTTGAGGACTTTGTACATGTATTCGAGGAAGTTCACCCAAGACCTAAATTCGGCTTCACCCGTTTTGCGGTGCATTTTATCGAGGATGTTGTCGCGAATGGTGTAGGCGATGGTGTCGTCTACAACCTCGGTCATGAAGTCGGCTTTGCTTCCGCTGTAGATGATCATGGTCATGGCTCCGTATATTTCATCGCATTAACTTCCAAACTATTCGCTGCGTTTTAAAGTATATCTTCATGTCGCTGCAGCTGTTCTCACCGTCGTTCCGATTGTGCTTATCGTCGGGAGAGCGTTACCGCGTTATCCTTTCCAGACGTACCCTGTCGCAGGGCCGGCTCCCACCTTCTGGATTTTACCGCCTGTCAACAGATCCGCTAAGGCGCGTTCGATGGTGGTCTGGCTGATGTCCGGGCATGCTGCGGCAATGTCGCGCTTGGCCACCTTGCCGACGGAGCTGCGCAGCACCGCCTCCACGCGTTCGGCCTTGGTGAGCCTGGCGTCTACCACTGCGCAGACGTGTTCCTTGAACTCGCGATAGGTAGCCAGGATTGTGCCTAACATGTAGCGCACGAACGGACCAGGGTCGTTTCGGCCCTCGTGCCATCCTCGTGAGCTCGCTGCTAAGGCGTTGTAGTACGCGTTCTTGGTGCGCTCGATCTCTTTCTCGATGGAGACGAACTTGCCAGCCATGTAACCCGCCTTGTGCAGCAAAAGCAGGGTTAGCAGCCTGGACATGCATCCGTTGCCATCGTTGAAGGGATGGATGCAGGTGAAGTCGAACACGAATATAAGAGAGATTAGCAACGGGTCTGTAGTCTCGCTCGCAACGGCGTCGCGATAGCCTGCTATCTCCTCCTCGTCGCGGGAGCGCAAATCCGATTTCTCTGACATGATCTGTTGCAGGCGCCTGTCGCTTGTGCGTATGCCTTCGATGCGGTTTGAGGCCACGGTTGACTGACCCTGGCAACTTACGTCAGGGCATCAAGGACATCTGTCTTGGCGTTGAGGTAAAGCGCCTGCCGTCCCTTGTGTTCATGGACCGCCGCGAGCAGTCCCGCAGTCTCCGGCGTTAGCAAGCCTTGCGGCATCCGTGCGTAGTCGAAATGCCCCATGTTCGCTCCCTATCTGCATCATGTTGTAACAATTGATGCAGACATATCACAGATGGGGTAGATTGATGCATTGTTTAGCCGACGGTTTGTAGAGCTCCTTGAATCCAATCGAATTTGCAAGCACGGGGCAATTGCAAAGCACTGGGATTCAAGCAAAAGATTCGCTTTCTGCGACTGCTTTCCGGTGACTATTTTGAGCGTTACGAATGTGATAGCGGCAGGTTGCTGGCGAAGGGCAGCGCACTGTTCAAATCAGCATCTTCCTGATTTTCTTTAGGTAGTTCTTTTTGAAGCTGCCGAACGCGCCGAAAAACCTGTCGTCGGTCTTGGTCTGCACTTTGGCATCGAACTTGAGCGCGGTGAGCTCGAGTGTGCAGATTAGATCCGCTGCTTGGGCGAGCCTATAGTCTTTTGGGCAGCCGTCTTTGTACATTACGGCGTTGGATGCTAGGGCATACTCGACTGCATCGTGCAGGGACTTGGTGACAATGTACTGCCCGTCATCGTAGTAGACCTTCACCTTGTCGAAACGCTGTAGGTATTCCAGGTTGTCGAAGATCAGGTTGACTACATCCTTTTTCATTCTTGTGATGAGCGCCGCGTCGTTTTTGAAATCGCTCTTTTCGTAGGAGAAGGTGTGGTACATGATAGGCATATGCTGAAGCATCGTGAAGAATGCCTGCAGAAGGCGCTTCCTGTCCTGGATGTCCATCCCTTCGTAATCGTCGTTGCCGTTCAGCAGTGGGGACGTGTGCAACGGAATATCCGGCAGTCCCTTGTCATGCAAGGCGTGTTCATAAAGTTCGATCTGCTTATCGATGCTGGAGTTCTGCTCATGGAAGACGAGGGTTAAGAGATAATATTTCGACTCAGTGCCGCTTTCACCGGACTCGTCGACGAACAGGCTTATCTCGGGCATCGGCACCTCCTGATAAAAAAATCGCCGGGGGACAACCCCCGGCTCCTGGAAGCCCTTCCTTTCGGAAAGACCTTTTCTATTTTCTCATAGAGAGAGGGTTCATGCAAGATCACCAAGCCGTAAAGATTGTCCTGAGGTTGCCAAACGAAAAGCCCCTGTCCTGTTGGTACAGGTCAAGGGATTGGGATCGCTTAATATCGGCTGATATGTTCTATTCCCACTCGACCGTGCCGACGGGCTTGGGCGTAAGGTCGTAGCAAACGCGGCAGATGCCGGGAACCTCGGCCGTGATGCGGTCGGTGATGCGCTTAAGCAGCGCCCAGTCGATCTCGGGAACCTCGGCGGTCATAACGTCAACCGAATTGATGCAGCGGATGATGCACGGCCAGTCATAAGCACGCTTGCCATCGCGAATGCCGGTTGCGCGGAAATCGGGCGCAACGGCGAAGTACTGCCAAGCCTTCAGACCGGCATTGTCGATCTCATCGCGAACGATGGCGTCTGCGTCGCGCAGGGCCTCCAAACGATCGCGGGTGATGGCGCCAAGGCAGCGCACGCCCAAGCCGGGGCCGGGGAAGGGCTGACGCTCAACCATGTTCTCGGGCAGGCCAAGCTCGCGGCCAATAACGCGAACCTCGTCCTTGTACAGCAGCTTAACGGGCTCGCACAGCTCGAACTGCAGATCTTCAGGCAGGTCGCCAACGTTGTGGTGGGCCTTCATCCGTCCTGAGACTCCAGGATGTCGGGGTAGATGGTGCCCTGAGCCAGGAAGCTAACCTCGTTGCCAACCTTGCGAGCCTCTTCTTCGAACACGCGGATGAACTCGGCGCCGATGATCTTGCGCTTGGTTTCGGGCTCGTCCACGTCAACCAGCTTGTCCAGGAAGCGGTCGGTGGCGTCAACGTAAATGAGGTTGGCATCCATCTGGTTCTTGAAAACGTCGATGACCTGCTCGCTTTCGCCCTTGCGCATAAGGCCGTGGTTCACATGCACACAGATAAGCTGCTTGCCAACTTGTCATATTTCTAATTATAGGCAGTTCAATGGCCGTTTCGGTTCGCCGCAACCCATGATTTTTCGGGAACGATGAGATTTCCTTTAAAACAACGCTTCGGCGAACTCTTCGGCTTGCAGGTCGATGTCCGTTGCGTAGGGCACAGGCGAACACTTCCGTAGCGATATAATCGTCAGAATCTAAAAGGCGATATCTCACGCAATGCCTAGACGGCCGCTAATGAAAAAGAAGGCGTCATGAACGATACCAACATCGACGAGCTCCTAAACGAGCTTGCCAACCATATGCGCGAAGCCGGCGAGCTTACCGAGACGGGCGACGTCTGCATGGAAGACGACGCTCTTGAAGATGGCTACGTCCTCCAGCAGAAGGCCAAGCTTGTTCTACTTGCCGGCGCCGATGCGGCGTATATCGTTCCCTCCGGTCAAGACTGGGCGCACGATGCGCTTGGCGACTCAATCGTCATTCCTGGCACGATTTACTCCGATGACCAGCCTTTTCTTGAAGGAGATGCATCGGTGACAGGTTATTTCCAGGCCGATGCGGACCAGCATTGGGCGCGTGTGGAGTCGGGCTGTGTGCCGCTAACTGCCCGCGGAATCGACTGGCGAAGCGCCCTTGAGGATTTCCCTGAAATCGTTTCCCAGTTCGAGCAGTGCATGGAGGTAAGCTCTTACCGCCATCTTGCCGAACAGGCAACACTCAAGAATCTCGCTAACGAATAGCGTACGTAATTTGGCAAGAGCGCATGCTGCCTCCGATGAGCAGAAGCAAAAGGGCACCGCCCATCGATTCGAATGTGGAGGCCGAATCGCCGTATGCAAAGGTGTTCCCACGGAATGATTGCCGTAAGGTCTTTCGCAGCGTTTTTGCCATGCGCCACGCAATCGCCCTGCTGTTCCCAGGACGCCCGAGGTCATGACCTGTTTCAAATGCCCTTTTACGTCTCCTGTTCTGCCGGGCGTTCGCCTGCGCATCATCGTTTGGAAGACGACCGAACACTCAAATGGATAACAACAACGCCAGGACCTATTTTAAATAGCTGAGTGAATCGGTTATTCCAGGTGATACAATTAAAAATTGTATTCAATCGTTGCGCAACCTATTGTTGCCTACATATGTTAAATCGCGCACGACGCTATCTTCAAAAATGTTCGTGCAGATGGGTGGCATTGTTGAAAGGAGTTTATCGTGCATGCAGGAATGAGGACGACTGAAAAAGCATCCTGGGGGGGGTCGCGTTTATAGCTCTGCTGATCTCGCTTGTCGCTGTTTGCTTCATGCCGGCAGTAGCGCACGCTGACGCGCCAAGCATCACCAACGATCGTACTAACGCGACTTACACCGATCTTGCTGTTGCTGTCGCCGAGGCGCAGAGTGGTGACACCATCTTGCTCGGTGAGGGCAACTATACCCTCCACAAGGTGCCTTCCGAGGGTCATACCGAGGGCAAAGATCTGACGTTCGTGGGTTCCGGCACCGACAAGACCGCGTGGAATATCGGCGCGCTTGTGCCCGATCCCGCTCATTTCGGCACCGAGTACAACGGCGACTATTCCTTTGACGGCGCCGGTACCGTAACCTTCAAGAACATGACGATGCGTTCCGGCAGTGCCGACTATCTTGGTTTCATTCGTGCCAATAAGACCGTGCTCGACGGCTGTGTTGTCAACGGTAAGACGTTCTACTGGGGCTACGAGTCCGCCGAGTTTACGAACACGACGTTCAACGCGCCCGGTGGTGACTACTCGCTCTGGACATACAGCTCGCCGACCATGACGTTCAACGGCTGCACTTTCAATTGCGCCGGCAAGGCGATCAACGTCTGCACCGATTACGGCGCGGGCAGTCATAATATCGTCGTCAACGTGAACAACTGCACGTTCAACTCTACTTCGACCGCTAAGACTGCCCTCAACATCAACGACAAGAACATGGGTGCCTTCAATTACAAGGTCAACATCGCAGGCAACACCGCCGCTACCGGCCTTGATACTGATCCGTTCACCTGCTCGAAGGTCTTCGGTTTTGGTGGTCACGTAGGTTCCTTGAAGGGTCAGAACTCCGGTCGCACCGACGTTACCATTGCGGGCGAACTCGTGTGGTCTGACGGCGAAATGAAAACGCACAGCTACACCGACGGCGAACATGAGGACAATTTCGTTGACCAGAAAGACTATGTCTGGGAACAGAGGGATGATGGTTGGTATTGCACCGGCCACGCCAAGTGCGGCTACTGCGGTTATCAGATGAAGGAGACCGTGAAGGCCGAGGCTACGACCGAGACCAGCTGCCCCGAGAACGGCAAGGTTATTTACACCGCCACATTCCAGCACAAGTGCTTCACGGCCCAGACAAGGTCTGACGACCTTGATCCGCTCGGCCATGACTGGAACGAGCCTACCTACACGTGGAATCAGGAAGGTGATGACTGGTACTGCACCGCAACCCACGTCTGCAAGCGCGACGCCTCCCATATCGCGACTGAAACCGTGAAGGCTACGTACGAGGTGACCGCTCAGGCTACCATCGAGAAAGAGGGTGCAGGCCTGTACACCGCAACGTTCAAGAACGAAGCCTTCGAAAAGCAAACCAAGGATGCAGTCATCGCAAAGCTTCCGGTGAACAAGGATGACAAGCAAGATCCTTCCAAAATCGATAACACTAAGGCTCCTGAAGCACAGCCAATCCTCCCAACTACGGGCGATGTGAACGTATTTGCTATTCCCCTTGTTTTGGCTGTAGCTACGGCAGCTGCCGTTCTTGCCTTCGTGGCTTTGCGTCGTAAGAGTTAGCGTTAAGCCAGGGACCATCGGTCTATTCCGAGATTGCTGCAAGTAACAAAAGGCCTGCGGGCTTCCGTTTATCGGATTCCCGCAGGCCTTTCTTGTTTTCAGGGGTATTGGCGGTAACAAAAAGAGACCGTCATCGACGGTCTCTTTTACCATGCATCAGTTCGAAAGCGCCGATCCCGCAGACTCTAAAGACCAAGCTCCTCGACGGCGGCTTCCCTCATCTTGTACTTGAGGATCTTGCCAGCCGCATTCATGGGGTAGGAGTCCACGAATTTGATGTAGCGAGGCACCTTGTGGCGCGCGATATTCTTGATCATGAACTCGCGGATTTCAGGCTCGGTCATGGTCTCACCCTCTTTTAGGATGATGCATGCCATGGCTTCCTCGCCGTACTTCTTGTCGGGCACGCCGATAACCTGGCAGTCGCTAACCTTGGGGTGCGTGATGACGAAGTCCTCGATTTCCTTCGGGTAGATGTTCTCGCCGCCTCGGATGATCATGTCCTTCAAACGGCCGGTAGCTATGAAGCAGCCGCGCTCGTCGCGCATCAGCAGGTCGCCGGAATGCAGCCAGCCGTCTTCGTCAACCGTTTTGTATGTGGCGTCGGGCATCTTGTAGTAGCCCTTCATGATGTTGTAGCCACGCGAGCAGAACTCGCCGATTTGGCCGTCGGGAAGCTCCTCACCGGTTTCGGGATCGATGATCTTGCACTGAACATGCGGGAAGGCGTAGCCGACGGTTTCGGTGCGCAGGTCAAGAGGATCGGTCCAGGCGCTCATGGTGGAGCCCGGGGCCGACTCGGTCTGGCCATACACCGACACGATGCCGGTCATGTTCATCTCGTCAGGCTGAGCCGCACGCTTCATCAGTTCGGGCGGGCAGCCAGCTCCGGCCATGATGCCCGTGCGCATGTGGCTGAAGTCGGTCTTGCGGTAGTCCTCGTGGTTGAACATGGCAATGAACATGGTGGGAACGCCGTTGAATGCCGTGATCTTTTCCTGTGTGATGCAATGCAGCGAAGCCTTGGCGCTGAAGTAAGGCATGGGGCACATGGTTGTGCCGTGCGTCATGGAAGACGTCATGGACAGCGTCATGCCAAAACAGTGGAACATGGGCACGTGGATCATGAAGCGATCGGCGGTGGACAAGCCCATGCGGTCGCCAATGCACTTGCCGTCGTTCACGACATTGCGATGCGTCAGCATGACGCCCTTGGGGAAGCCCGTGGTGCCCGAGGTGTACTGCATGTTGCAGACGTCGTCGGGGCGAACCTTCGCGGCCATGCGCTGGATCTTCTCAAGCGGCACCAGCTCGGATCGCTCCATTGCCTGCTCGAAGGTCAGGCAGCCGGGCATTTCGAAACCAACGGTGATGACGTTGCGCAGGAACGGCAGCTTCTTGCAATGCAGCTGCTCGCCGGCTTTAGTAGTGGCGATTTCAGGGCACAGCTCGTTGATGATCTGGCGGTAGTTCGAGTCAAGCGCGCTGTCGATCATGACCAGCGTGTGCGTGTCGGACTGACGCAGCAAGTACTCTGCTTCGTGGATCTTGTACGCGGTGTTCACGGTAACCAGTACGGCGCCGATTTTGGTGGCCGCCCAGAAAGTGATGTACCAAGCAGGCACGTTGGTGGCCCAAACGGCAACCTTGCTGCCGGGCTTCACGCCCATGGAAACCAATGCGCGTGCGAAAGTGTCCACGTCGTCGCGGAATTCTTCGTAAGTACGCGTGTAGTCCAACGTGGTGTACTTGAAGCAGTATTGATCGGGGAAGCACTCGACCATCTTGTCCAAAACTTGAGGGAAGGTAAGGTCGATGAGTTCGTCCTTCTTCCAGACGTACTCGCCAGTGCCGTCATGGTTCAGGTACAGGGTGCGGCGCTTGCCGCGCGTATCCTCGAATTGCTCCATGTAGTTCACGAAGTGGGGGAAGATGACTTCCATGTCGGTAAGGTCTTCCATCCATTCGGGCATCCATTCAAGCGACACGAAGCCGTCGTAGTCGATGGAAGACAAAGCGCGTACAACCTCGTCGATGGGCAAGGTGCCTTCGCCGACCAGGTTGAACGTGCCGTCGTCATCTGAATCACGCATATGAACGTGCTTGACGTAGGCGCCCAGGTTCTTGATGGTGGTTGCCGGGCTTTCGCCACCCACGCGATAAACGTTGTGAACGTCCCACAGAACGCCCAGATAATCGCTGGCGTACTTGTCCATGATGCTGGTCAGGCGCGTGGTGCTAGAGAAAATGCCGCTTGATTCGATAAGCAGGATGACGCCATGCGCCTCTGCGTAAGGGACAAGCTGCTCCAATGCAGAATGGATGGCGGCTTCGTCGTCGTTTTGAACGACGACGCAAACCATGTCGACAGATGCGGCTTCTGCAAGATCGATGAGTTTCTTTGCTTCTTGGACTTGCTCTTCACCAGCTGAAATATCGATGGAGGAGTCAAGTGCGGGAATGGTCAGGCCCTTGTCGTGAAGCGCGCGAGCAGTGGCTTGGGTGTTGTATCGGTCAAGGGGGGCGCCCTTGCCGGTGAATGCTTCATTGATCAGCGGGTTGTGGATCTCGATGCCCGAGAAGTCCATTTCGAGGGCGGTGCTTACCAGCTCGTCCCAAGAATGGTCGGCCCAACCGCGGGTAGAAAAGGAAAGCTTCATTAGTTCTGCTCCTCGTATGCGATCTTGTTCAGCGCGTTGATATACGCGCGAATGCTGGATTCGACGATGTCGGTGGAAATGCCGCGGCCGGAATACACCTTGCCATCGGCAATGAGCTTCACGATGGATTCGCCTACGGCTTCACGGCCTTCGGTAACGGCTTGGATGCGGAAATCGTCAAGCTCGTAGTGCTTGCCCACAACCGACTCGATGGATTTGAATGAAGAGTCGATGGGGCCGTCGCCCAGCGACACTGCTTCATGGATCTCACCGTTCTTACGCAGCGAGATATGCGAGGTTGCCTTGAAGCTCATGCCGGTGTTGATGACATAGCCCTCAAGAACATACGTAGGCGGAACTTGCAGCGCGGCTGAGGCGACGATGGCGTCAAGTTCGGTGGCGCCGACGTTTTCTTTGTTTGCGGCAATCTTCTTGAATGCTTCGAACACCGATGCGGCGTCTTCGTCGGACAGGCTATAGCCCAAACGCTCGACGTACTGCATGACGGTTTCCTGATCGTCGCCTGCGGTAAGAACGAGTCCTTCTACCGCTTCGGAAACGGAATCGGTGAACTTGAGCGCCTTGGAGCGATCTTCGCAGCACAGGCGAGCGATTTGATTCATGGCTCGTTTAAGCTCGGTTACACGGACATGGCATTGGGCATCAAGTGCGTCTGCCTTTGCGGCAAGAATGCGGGAGATGTTGTCAAGCGCGACGACGTCCATGGGGTAGGAGGTTGCTTTCACCGTGGAAGCGCCTGCCATGACGCCGGCAACTGCGCAAGCGTCGGCCATGTTCAGGTTGTTGCAGCAAGAAATACCAAGGGTGATATCGCTCAGTTGCGGTGCAGCCTGGGTAAGGTTGCTAATGAATTCGGCGAACTCTTCGGGAAGCATAGAGCCGGCGGCATCGCATACGGTAACCGTCTTGGCACCAGCGTTGACGACAGCCTCGATGATCTTGGCCAAGTAGGCAACGTCGGTGCGAGTTGCATCAACGGCCACGAACTCGACGTCGTCGGTAAGCTGCGCACATTTGGCCACGGCCGCGGCAGCATCGGCAACCAGATTGTCTGCCTTCTTACGCTGGATGTATTCCATGCACGAGGGGCTTACAGCCGCCTCCACCTGCAGGCGAACGCTCCTTGCGCCCTTTGCTGCGTTCCAGACGGCTTCGATGTTCTGCTCGTCCATTTTCACCGGAACGGCAAGCGTGCTGTTCTTCACCAGAGAGGCAATGGATTTGATTCGCAGGGCGTCGACCTTGGATGATTCGATTCCCTCAACTTCAATAGAGTCCACGCCGATACGGTCTAGGATCTTCACGATTTCTAGCTTCTCCTTGAAGGATAGGGAGAGCGTTTTGGAGGTAGCGGCCTCTTTCATCGTGATGTCACTGACACGTATGTCTTTCATGTGCGACTCCTGACTTGTACGAACTTGCTTCTTACGCGTCCTTGCTTGGACGCTTTCGGTTGGGAACCCCTTCCGATATAACGAAGTATTGTCGCATCATCTTCAAAATCGCGCTATGTGAAATAAGTTCGTAACAGTTAATTAATCGTTCATTCATAAATGCAGCCGGCAGTCTTGATGAAAAAGAAGAAAGCCCTGACGAAGGGTGAAATTCGGATCCATCGAATGCATCGGTTCGAATGAAGTCATCCTTGGTGAATGTGGTTCGAATAGGACTATGCCTGCTCCTCTTCCTCGATGAGCTTCGTGGCGTATTCGATGGCGTCGTCGATGTTCGCGCGGAAGTTGTCCTTGCCAACCAGGTCGACGAAACCTGCATGCTCCATGGTTTTCATGGGTTGCTCGTTTGCGTGGCTGAAGATCAGGCGCACACCGTTCTCGCTGCAGTATTTGTACAGGTTCTCTAGCGCGTTCATGCCGGTTGCATCCAGGGAAGGAACGCCGCGCATGCGGATGATCAAGTACTTAGTGAATTCCTTTACCGAGATGTCTGAAATACGGTCGGCCATGCCGAAGAACATGGGACCGTTGATCTCGTACACGCGCACGCTTTTCGGCAGTTCGCGCAGATGCGTGACTTGGGAATCGTCGTCGCAGTAGTATTTCCAGCCTTTGACTTCGGTTTCCTCGCTCACCATCTTCATGAACAAGACCACGGTGATCACCATGCCGACGCCAATGGCAGTTACCAGGTCGAATACGATCGTCAACGCGAACGTAAGAAGCAGGGTTGCAATGGCGCCGCGCGATGCGGTGGCGCACAGGTGGGCAAAGCTGCGCCAACCCGACATGTTGTAGGCAACTTGAAGAAGAATGGCGGCGATGGTGGGCATGGGGATGAGAGCAGCGTAGGGCATAAGGAATACCAGAACGGCAAGAAGCACTACGGCATGAACCATTCCGGCAATGGGTGTGCGGCCGCCGCTTCTAACGTTTGCGGCAGTGCGGGCTATGGCGCCCGTTGCGGGAATGCCGCCGAAAAGCGCCGAGCCGATGTTGCCCATGCCCTGAGCGACCAGTTCCATGTTGCAGCGGTGGTGGCTTGAGATCATGGAGTCGGCAACCACGCAAGACAGCAGCGACTCGATGGCGGCAAGAAGCGCGATGGTAAAGCCGTTGGCAAGCTCATTGCGCAGCAGGTCGAGGTTGATGTGCGGGACATGCAAGGTGGGCAATCCGGCGTTGATGGTATACAGGTCGCCAATGGTATTGACGTCAAGACCAAACAAGGGAACCATTGCGGCACTCACGATGACGGCAACAAGCGACCCGGGGATGCGCTTAGACACCTTGGGCCACGCGATAAGTATCGCGAGGGAAACTACTCCCACGACAAGGGCTTGCGCGTTGAAAGTGCCGATGTTTTTCGCGACGGCCGTCATTTTGTCGATTGCGTCGATGGTGATGGTGCCCGCGGGATAGGTCAGTCCCAGCAGGTCTTTTATCTGCCCGATGACAATAGTGACGGCAATGCCGGCGGTGAAACCGGTGGTGATGGTGAAAGGCACGAAGCGAATGAGGGTGCCCAGTTTCAGCAAGCCCATCAGCATAAGGATGACGCCCGCGATGATGGTTGCCGCAATCAGGCCGTCAAGACCGTCTGTTGCCACAATGCCCGCTACGATGGTGGCGAACGCTGCAGTCGGACCGGAGATCTGCACGCGGCTGCCACCGAACAGCGCAATAAGGAAGCCTGCGACGATTGCAGTGTACAAACCTTGTTCAGGAGCGACGCCCGAAGCAATTGCCAGCGCGATGGAAAGCGGAAGTGCGACTACCGCTACGACGATGCCGGAGACGATATCCTTTGGGATTTGCCTGCGGAGCTCTTCTTTGTCGGTATGTTTGATGATGCTGAACAGGATCGGTTTGATTTTGTCGCGCTGCATGGCCTTCAATTCGTGTTGAGTTGGTTATGTTCGTGGCTCCTGTGTCGCAGCTGCGCAAGCGGGTAAAGACGACAACGCTCCCGCTAGGGGTGTTTGCCCTAGATGAAGTGTTGTTCTTTCGGGTTGTGCGGAAAACTGTGCCGCAAGAGGGTGTCTATAGTAACGCTTCGGCAACGAATGCCTTCTCGGTACATAAAATCGCCAGCAAGAGAGCGTGAAGATGCTGAATGAGTATACGTTCGCCATCTGCTTGAATGTCAAAATATGGACCATATCATTTGCTATGAAAAGCTACAACGTAGGCGTTATTGAGGTGACTATGGGTTTTAGACGTTTCTACGCGGAGAGCGTGCTCGTAAAGAAGGATGGCAGAGTGGTTAGCGTTCCAGTAGCCAGAACATTTTCTTCTAGGTTGCGCGGTCTGATGGGAAGGGCGTCGCTCGGCGAAGAAGAGGGTCTGTTTCTTGCTAAATGTTCGCGGGTGCATTGTTGTTTCATGAGATTTCCGATTGATGTTTTGTATCTAGATTCCAACCTAAGGGGGATCGAGGTTGAAACCTTGCTTCCGTGGCAGCTTGGCAAAAAAGTGAAAGGTGCCTGTCATGTCATGGAAATGCCCGCAGGTTATTTCGATGGCATAGTGCCCAGTTCGGTTCAGCTCATAGAAAAGTAGAGGGAATAAGAACGCGATCTATTCACCCTTGTGCTTTCTAGTTGATTTCGACCACATGCAGCACATCGCTATCAACTGTGAAAGCCACATCAAGGGAACTATAGGCCAAATGGTAGATGCGTTCGGGCTCGTGCTTGCTGCCCGCACGTCGTGGATCCTGCTTTAGCACTTCTAGAAGGCCAGGAAGTTTGTTCGAATCGATGAATTCGTGCAGTCGTTCGGGGAAATCCACTTCAAGCTCGTGCCACGGTGTCCCGTCGATCCATCCGCCTTGCGCTTCGGGGTGGCAGTCGGCGAAGGGGATGTAGGGTTTGATGTCCAAGACCGGCGTACCGTCTCGCAAGTCGGCTCCAAGCACGTGCAACACGGGCCCCTCGTCCGTGATCTCTACTCGTTCGAGCTTCACGCAGCTTAAGCCAAGCGGATTGGGTCTGAAGGGGCTGCGTGTGGCGAATACGCCTACGCGCTCGACGCCGCCAAGTCGAGGCGGTCGAACTGTTGGCGACCATTTATCATTAGTGCCCTGTTTGCGGGGTGTCACGGAGTCCTGGGCGATGTCGTCGGCAGTTCCGCCGGTTACGCCATTTTCGAATTGCCAGATCAACCACAAATGCGTGAAACCATCAATTCCCGTAACGGCCGATTCCAAAGCGTATTCCGGCTCAAATATGATGCGTCCTTGCAGGTGGGGTGCGAGAAAGCTGTTGCGAGGAATACCGAACTTCTGCGGTAGATCGGTGCGAATATGGGCAATCGGTTTCATGGGAGCCTCTGTTTGGCGTGGTCGTTCAATCTGGGGTTTGGTTTTGAAGCGCGCAGCAGGCTGCTTGCGAGTTTGAATTCAAGGTTCGAAAGCAGCATATATTGTAGCTATTCCGGCAATGCGGCACCTTCTGCTCCGTTAGCGTCTAATTTAAATGCGGACTCTTGAACGATTTGGGTTACTAAGCGCCTGCTTCAGTGTTTTTTCGCAAACCTCTATTTTTCTTTTCGCGCAAACTTTTGATAGATTCCTGTCAGGTTTGCCGTAGCCGCCGCCATGTTCGCGGTAGTCATTGGGCTATGCGGTAGCGCCTATGCAATGGACATCGGCGGAATTCGGCGAACCGTGCAAGTTTGGATCCACGGCGATCAAACTGATGCAACGCTCGTTGCCGAAAACGGATCGTATTCGCTTGACTACGAAGATGAGGACGGAAAGCTGGTGCATAGGGGAGGCGGCGTTGCGATTAATCCTGACGGGACTGAGCGGCCTTTGACCGAGGAGGAGCTCTGGGATGAGATCAACGCTCCCGAGGTTGAATACGAGGAAGATGGTCGCGTGGTTGTTTACTACCTTAATCAGCAGCTTGATGTAACCGATAAGTTCGTTGATGGCGTATGTTACGTGCAGCTGCAGGTGGAGGACAGCGTTTTTTACCTGACCATCAAGTATCAAAATGGCTATGCCTGGAGCCCTCATGGTTACATCCAAGCGAACATGTTCAACTAGCAACTACGGCGCGCGCCTCGAAACGGGGCGCGTGTTGTTTTTCTGGCTTCCTTCGATGATCAGGTGTAAGTCGAAACGTTCGATCCTGTGTCCCTAATTGGCGATTGAAAGCAATGCCGCTTGTATGGTGAAATTGCTTTATCTGAGATTGTTATCGCAAAACAAAATTCGGCGATGTGCGGAAAGGGAGGAACCCCTTATGAAGCGAGTGCCAATCGTTGCGCTGACGTTCGCGCTCTCTTTGCCAATGGTGGGTTGCGTCGCGAATTCGGTTGAGCCGAGCGGGGCCACCTTTGTCAAGTCGGTCATTCCTGATCGGGTTGACACGATGATGGCGCAGGGTTTGCGGGAATTTTCGTCGCTTCCTTCTTTCTATCCTGAGAGCACCGAGTCTTGGGTTGACCAAGACGCTTACAACCTCTATCGCGGTTTTCTAGACAGGCGCGCGCAGCGATTGCTGGAGGAATGCTCTTCCACGTTGCAAACCACCGCATTGAACGGTTATGAGGTTGTGAAGTTCTACCAAAAGGAAACTATCGCGGATGAAAGCGGATCCTACACCGTCTATTGCTGGGAGCCTGCTTTCTTGGCGGCCTCGCGTGAAGACATTTCGTTGCCAGATGGTGCGTTTTTCGACAGGAGCGGAAGGCTTTGTGGATACGAGCAGTTCACGTATTTCGTGGTTAAAGATGAAACCGGGGATTTTCCAACCTATCGCTTCCTGAATACGGATTTGTTTAACGGTACTGGTGAAGGGACGACGAATGAGCTTGTCCTGCAACGCATCAAGCAAGCTTTCGAGCCTGCTGTTCAGGGGGACTGGGCGGAAGATGCGCTTGGCGATTACTCGAACTACAACGAGGTTTCCGTTAGTTCCGATGAGCCTGTGGCTCAGGTGCTTTTCTCCTGCGATTGCGCCGTTAAAGACTTCAAGGTTTTGGGCGTTCAGGCTATTCCTACGGAAAGCACCGTACTTTATTCCACTGATGAATTGTTTGATTGCGGTGAGCTTAAGCCTGATTGTCCGTTGCTGTTGAACATGACTTTCTTCGGAACGCTGCCGTATTTTGGGGTTTCCTACGTGGACGACAGTGGTGAAACAATCAGTTATTCCATCAACATGAGCGGTATGGATGGCTCGGTTATTTTGGATGAGATTGTACCGGTCATGGGGTAGTGGGGTTTGTCCAGTTCTATCTCAGGAGGTTAATTCGCCTCATCCATGCTCTTGCAGTTCAGGCGTAGCGTTAACTCACGCTTGTGAGGCGTCCTTGATAGCCGCATAGGACGCGCGCGTTGCCGTCGGCGATAGCAAGACCTTTTTCAAGCGCCGCTCTTGGTAGGTTGTAGTCGTTGTTGTTTTGCGAGACGTGCATGGCGACAACGGTTTCAGGCGTACGAAGTCCCGCGGTGCGCGATTCGGTGATAAGGGCGGCAAGCTCCTTGGTGGCCTGCGGGTTCGATAAGTGCCCTAATTCCGAGGCGATTCGCCTTTTGATAACGTAGGGATAGCTGCCGTTTTTCAGCATGTTTTCGTCATGGTTGCTTTCCAAAGCCAAAATGCGCACGTTGAGCAAAGCCTCGTGTGCGGCGCTTGTCACGATGCCTGAATCGGTTATGTATCCCAGTGCGTCGCCATCGGGTGCCTCAATGCGAAAGCCAAACGAAGCGGCGGCATCGTGGCTGGTGGCGAAGGGGAGTACGTTTAAGCCAGCGGCTTCTATCGAATCCTGCTCCAGCGCTAGCGGGGAAATGCCAAAATCATCAGCTATTTTCTGCAGCGTGCTACTTGCGTCGATGCAGGCTTTGTTAGCGAAAATCGTCGGAGCGCAGCCTAATTTCGCTAATCCGCGTAGCACCACGCCCAAGCCTTTGATGTGATCCCCGTGCTCGTGCGTGATGAACACGGCTTCAATTCCAGCGGGATCGAATCCTGCCTGGTCACAACGTTCTAGGAAATCGCGCTTGCATATTCCGCAGTCAATTAGCACACCTGTGCCGGTCGTTGCGTTTTCCACGATGGCGGCATTGCCTTTGCTGCCGCTTGCAAGCACATGCAATTTCAGCATGAAGTTCTTTCTTTCATGCGCGATTGCGCAGTTATTTCTTGAGCAAGTATAAGCGAATGAATGGGGGCGCGCGAAGGCGTGCCTTGGCTTCTTGCTGTTCAATTTGGTACTTCGATCGTTGATGCTATTGGATTCGAACCCGGGGCAGGCGAGTAGTTTTTGCTAGTCCTGCGGCTCTCCGCGAATTCTCGTTTCATCGTCTTCCGCTATTTGCGTTTCTCTCCCTCGCGAAATTTACAAGCCCTCTTACGACAGGGCAAGGACGACTCTGTCTTGGTCGTAAGAAAGGGCAGGAAAAGATGCGCGAGAAGAATAACGCCGATCGGCAAATGCGGCGTTGCTGTTCAAGCGTTGAACAGATTAGCTGGAAGAAAGGAGGGCAGGGGATGCGCGATGAAGTTGTAGATGGATGGAAGATCTCCCAAGTGGAAGCCTTAATTGGTCTGCCTCGTCGCGACATCCAGCGTGCATGTTACGACGGTTCGGGTGGATTTGGTCTCGTCAAACCGCGCAACACCGCGTGGGGTTGGCGTGTGTACGAAACCACCTATTTAGCAAAATTGTTCATGCTGGCGCAGGCGCGCAAGCAGGGAAAGACGCTTGACGAGATTCGGCATGATCTTGCACCTTGCGAGAACGCGAGCGATTTGTCGCGAGGGCTTGCGCGATGGGAGCAGGTTGCGCTCGAGGCTTGTGAGATCCATGCGGGTGTGAACATGTCGGCTCGTGCCTTGCGGTGCGCTATTGAAGATTGCCACGATGCTGCCTTCGCAGGTCTCATTGACGTCTCGTTCGCAGAGGATGCACGTGCATACTGCGATGCGCATTTAGCACTTGAACTTGCCGCTGAAGGGTTCTTGTCGAAGATGTTTGTCGAGCTCGCTCGCCTGAAGACATGCGGATATGCGGCGAATTCAATTGAATCGAAAGAGGTATGCGGCGAATTCATCTGCAACGTTTCAAGGCGGTGCTTCTTAAGTGCTTCTGATGCGGGAATGCTTCTATCTCATGCGGCGAATGCCCCGGGCATGGGGCTTGCGTGCGAGTTATGGCTTGGTCCTGGAATGTGGTCTTACGTGAACGATGCGCTCGAGGCATCTTCTGTGGGATGTATCGAGCACAAAGGTTGATGAAGGGGAATGCGAAGCTGTTTCGTTTGGCGATGCGGAAGCGTCGTCTGGTTTGTGAAGTATGTAGCTAAAGGAAGGGAACGAAAATGATGAAAACTGTAGAACTGATGTCATGTGCAGTGGCGCTTGCGGCTGCAACGATGATGGTTGGGTGCGCTGGTGGCGCGGGATTTGCTGCTGGTTCCAGTGCTGACGAGAGTGCGTCGACAGCCTCGCAGTCTGCAAATAAAACGGTGGAGATCAATCAATCTCCCGACAAATACACGTGGTACGTGAAGAACTACGTTGGAATGAACGCCGCCAATGCCGGTTACACTGCGCTCGATACCAAGCGTCATGATCGTTACGGCTCTAGCACTTTGCGTCTTGTATTCGTCTCGGATGACGGTGCGTTCATTGACCCCGAAAACACTGATCTGCTTAAGCAATACGTGGTTGTTGGTCAGAATCTTGAGCCGAATACTGAGATCAAATATGTTTTCGATAAAGACAGCGATGGCAAAGAGTACGACAACCTGGTTTCGTTGAAGTCGCATGAGGAAATTGTTCTTGCGGTGAAACGCGTCGGCACGAAAGACAGCGCGGTTGAATTGACTGCGATTCAGGCTTCACCTGATAAATATACGCGTATGGTTCGCGACTACTCCGGACGAAATTTGGCGCAGTGCGGCTATCTGGCGTTGGGTGGATTTCTTGCTGATGCTTACGGCGAAGGCGTGGTGAAACTGAATGTTATTACCGATGATGGGTCGTATATTGACTTGTCTGACTCCAAAACGTACAAAGAGCAGCTTTCCCATTACAAGGTGACCTCCCAGAGCGTTGCACCTAATACTGAGATTGCCATGACGTTCAAGGTCGATCAAAACGGAAAAGAGCACGACAATCTTGTTTCTACGCAAAGCGTTGATTCAATTGAGCTTCAGGTTACTAGGATCGATTAGCGAGCGGGGTGTACTGAGGCTTGGTGTTTAGGCGTAGCGCGAACGAACGAATTGAAGCTATTTAAGCGTAAAGCCTTCTGATTAGGCGATACACTATGGCAAGTGAGAATAGCGAATGGGTGATGTCGCTTAACGGCGGCTTCCGCCCATTCTTGATGAAGGGATGATGGGGATGAGGCTTGACCAAGTCAAACCTGTGAAGCTTTTTGCGACTGATTCAAGCTTCCGCGAGCTTGGCCGTTCTTTTGGTAAGGCAATTTTGCTCGTCACTATCGTATTTCTTATTAGCCGCGGACTGCAAAACATGCCGTCGCTTGCCGTGGCGCTGTTTTGGACGGTATTTACTCTGTTTTCAACACTTGGAATGCTTTATCTGGTTGCAATTCGCAAAGTTCATATTCAAATGAAATACGTTAACAGTGGAATAGCGGCAACAGTTAATAACGGGCGAATTATCAGCATCATTATTTCTTTTTCCGTTTCAGCAATCTGCATGGCGAGCCTATTATTGGAGTCTCCTAAATGGGATCCCGTCGTGTGGGTTATTGTTCTCGTGATGGTTGGGCTGTATCCGATGATCAGCATGATAGTTGAGCACTTTGTTCGACGCCAATATGAACAGGTGTTTTGCTTGTCGGCGAAAGTCCTTTGGACTTGCGCCATTCTTGGTTTGCTGATGTGCGTCAGCTACTGCGTGTGGTTCTATTTTGATGGAGCGTCTCAGCAATCATATAAGACTGTATTCCAAGCGCTCATTAACACTCGCCAGCCTCTGATCAGTGCGAATTCCCCGTTGCTGCAAGAGGCCGGCATCGGTCTTTGGTTAAGTGAAAGCATTACCAATTTCAGCATCGATCAGATCTCAAAGGTCGAGGCGTGGAAGCCCGTCTGCGCCATTATTCGAGTGGTTGTTTCTGTCGGGGCGTTTTTCGGCATGGCTCACTTGCTTAGTATGTGCTCCGTGCCTTGCTGCGATCTCAAGAAGAGTTTTGCCTCGATAGCCGATATCAAGAACAACGAAGAGATTCGTGTTCGCATTCGTTACGTTCTCGTCGCAGCGCTTTTGCCAATTGTGTTATTTGGCGCTTTCGTATGGGCCGATGATCGCGTCGACGAAGCATTGCAATCGGAAGAAGGCACCGCGCTTCAGTCTCTTACGCATAGAGTTGCCGGGACTTCGGTGTATCGCATTGACGATGCGTTCTACGATCCAATTGAATTCAATGCGGATGTTGCATCTAAGTATTTTGAACTAAACGAAAAGATCAATACCTTGAGAAACGAAACTATCCCTACTGTTTATGTATCTTGCGGTGAAGGGATAGACGGATTCTTGGATTGGTTCTTTGGTATCGCGCAGGACGATTCGGTGCGCGAGGATATTTCCAAGCGAAGCGACATAAGACAAGTTGCGCAAGAAAGCTTTTACCATTGTGTCGTCGCCAGTGGTAACGACGGCGCTGATTATGATGAGTGGTTGACTCAGCAGGTCGACGGCTGCATTCAGTGCGCAGAGGACTTGATAAGGCTACTGGAAAAGGGCGAAGGTTGCGATCGTTTGAGAATGATTGGCGAACCCAGCATTCCTTCCTGGCTCGTTGACTCGACAGACGTCGCAAATGTGCCCGAACTCGATTCCTGCAGGAGACTAGCGCAAGGTGTGATTGACACTGCTCGTATTCAGGGTGTTACAGCCTCCTCGCGCAATAACCAAACACTATTGGAATTCCAATTCAGCAAATTCGTGTATTCGGACAAGCTGTTTAATTCGATGGTTGGTTCGGTTAAAGATATTGCAGGGGAGGGTTATATAATTCCCGACCGCCTTACTTGGCTTAAGGGAGTGTTCGATGAAAGGATCCAGCGTAAAGGCTACCATGATGATTTCGAAATAATGCTTGATGGGTGTCGAAATCAAACCCTATCGGTTATTGAGGGCTCAGTGCAAGAAGTGAAGGGAGTGACTAAGTCGTTGGCGCGTAGCGTGGATCCCGATGATGCGCGGTGTGATAATGGGGCAAGTTAACTGCTTTGGTCTATATGCCAATTAGCTTGCATCGCGACTGAACTGATGCCTGCGAATACGAGGGAGGGAGCTTTATGGATCGTGAGAAGCTGAAAGATCTGATGTTCATCGACCCAAAGATCCGCAAGGGCGCTACAACAAACTGGATGTTTGACGGCGAATCCTTTCCTGAGAATCATGATTAGTGCGATAGGCATGACGAGGCTATTTCAACCTCTATAGCAGGTATCCTTTCAAAGGCGCTCCCTGCTTCTGTCATCCCTTCAAAACTTAGGTTCGAATACGAGAATGTGCCGGCCCTGATGCCGAAATCCTTAAGGTGTACTGCGGATTCAAGGTTGATGAACTATCGTTTTTCCTGCATTTTGAACTTTATACCGGCTCTGGGAGCCTTCAAAGCTATCTGGAGTCAGAGCCTAAGCCCTCAGTTGAAGGCGTGAGCCTTACTTGCAAGGAAACGTATGGTTGCTTTGCGGCCGTTTGGGATCCTGGCACTGCTGATTGGGATAAATCTTTGCCGTTTGATCGATAAGCGAGACAGATGTCTTAAGAGGCTTTTCCAATCGCAAGTAACGCGTTACATCAGCTTCTTAGCTCTAGTGCATGACGTGAGGCGCTTATAAATATGTTGCCCAACAAAATATTGCTTATACGACGTATTCTTAAAATTTTGACTGCTATCATGTATTCCGTTGGTTTAGCTCGAGTACTGTTTCATCGAGAGGGGTGATAGTATGGCTAAATTGGAAACGAAAGAACGTGTTATTTCGAGGAACAGTGAAGCTACGATTATCGCCAGTAATGAACTTCGCTTTGATTCGAATTCTGCAAATGGTAGGGTGCCATCGATACAGTGATGGCACCCTTCTAATTTATGGGGGGGCGAACGGGAACAAGTTAAACGAGGGAGCAATATACTGCTTTCGATGTTGCGCAACAACTAGATTATTGTTGTCAGCGCGTTAGGGTGTAGTAACCCCTTCAACGCAAAGCGACTAACCCCAATTGATTTATCTCCTACTCCCGCAATTCTCTGCGGAGGCCATAACGTCAAGAATGAATACACAGAACAAGAAATAGAGAAAACCGAAAGGAAGATGCGAAAGAAATGAGGAAAAGCAACGCGAACAAAGTCATTCCGGTGATCATGAGTGTTGCCATGTGCCCCATGATGTTGCCAACCGCAGCATTTGCGGCTGATGACGACGTGGTATCGGGGGGATCGTCATCCCCGACTGAGCTGACTCAGTCTTCTGCCCAAGTAAAAGGCGCTGATGCAGGTGCGATTTCGGATGGTACATCTGTTGAACAGACCGAGGCGACTGGCAAAGCAGCCGACACGACGACCGGTAAGGCAGCCAATCAAGAAGCAGCTAATGAGGCAGCAGCCCCCGTGGCCGAAACTGGCGAGGAAGGCACTACTGCAGCGGTTGCGGATGTTAATGGTAAGAGCTATTCCAGCCTGCAGGCAGCAATCGACGCTGCGCCGCGTAAGGCAACGGTGAAGTTGCTGGCCGATACGAAAGAGAACGTTGCAATCTCCACGCCCTATGTCACGCTTGACCTGAACAGCCACACCCTCAACGGCAGTACGGGCGAGCGCAAGCCGGCGCTGACGGTCACGGCTCGCGTTACCGTTAAGGACAGCAGCGAGACCCAAACGGGTACCATCAAGCGCGAGGACACCGCAGAGAACTCCGGCGTTTCTTCCCACTATGTTATTGACGTTCAGGGCAACGGCTGGCTCACCTTCGAGAGTGGCAACGTAACCAACAACAGCGGCGCAGGCGGAACAAAGGGCGCGTCCCTTGTTCGCGTTGGCGACGACAGCAAGCCCGGCGTGCCTGGCTTGACGATCAGTGGTGGCACGTTCACGCAGGATAATTTCATCGTCCTTAAGTGCGACCACGGCAACCTTTATGTGAAGGGCGGTACCGTTAATTCTGCAAACAGCTATGCAATCGAAAACTGGAAGAATGCCACCATCAAAGACAACGCGGTCATCAACGGCAACGTCTCGACGTGGACGTACGGCGGAGCCGGCTCTGACCTTGAGATCCAGGGTGGCACCGTCAATGGCAATATCGAGTCGGTGACCTACGACGACGCCGAGGGCAAACCGGCGAAGGCGTCCATCACGGGCGGCACCGTCAATGGCACGCTGAACACGGTTGACTACAGCACGGGTACCACTTCAAACGATCCCACAAAGGCGACGATCGAGGTCACGAGCGGTACGTTCAGCACCGATCCGTCCTGCTATCTGATCGAAGGCTCTGCGGCTACCCCGAACGGCGACGGCACCTTCGGCGTGGCAAAGGCATACCTTGCTCAGGTTGGCGGAACCAGCTATTACACCATGGACGAGGCGTTCAAGGCGCAGACCGCAAGTGGCGAAGCTATCACCTTGCTGCGCGACTACACTACGGGCAGCACGTTCAACTCCGGAACTGTTGCCCGCGTGGTTGATCTGAACGGCCATACCTGGACGTGCACAGGAACTGACACGAACTCCGCGGCGTTCGAGATCAATTATCCCAACGCATCGCTTACGGTGAAAAACGGCAAGGTCGTGAGCTCGCAGCTCATCGGCCTGATTCCGTCTGCCTCGGGCGGCACCATCACGTACGACAACTCTACCCTTACGTTCGATGGCGTCGAGGCTTCTACCACCGCCACGAGCGGCATTGAGACCAACGGCAACAACACGAACGACACTGTTATCCTGAAGAACAGCACGCTCAACGTTCCTAACGGCTTCGGTATCTACTTCCCCAGCAGCGGAAAGCTGACCATCGACAACTCTACGATCAACGCGAAGACGATGGGCGTGCAGGTGTGCTCGGGCAGCCTGAACGTCAACCCTGGTAGCACGATCACCGTGACGGGCGATCCGGTCGAGAAGACCGAGGGTGACGGCGCCATCCAGGACGGCGCAGCAATCTCTGTCGTCAACCGCCCCGGCTACAAGGGCCTCGGTCAGGTCGCTATCACCGGTGGCACCTTCACGGCTAAGGGCGACAACGCGGCAATCAAGGCTTACACCTGGAATTCCTCGACCAAGAAGGAGTCGGATTTCGATGCTGCCGATAACGCGGTCACCGTTTCCGACGGTGAATTTAACGGCAGTCTTAAGCTTGGCGATATTAAAGTGAGCGGCGGCAAGTATACAGATAAAGAGATTGCCAAGCAACTCAAGAGCGGCAAGGCAGTTCTGTTCAACGACGGTAAATATGCTGTTGCTAACGAGGAAACCGTGAAGGGCGATGCAACCTATTCCGTAACCAATGCCGACGGAACAGTTGTTTACTTCACCGATGCTCAGTCTGCCAACGAATATGCCAAGGAGCCGGGCGCTCAGGCTCCCGAAGTCTTGAAGGTTACCGTTAACTTCAACTCCAACCAGGGTTCAGCTGTTGACTCTCAGCTTGTTGTCGTTGGCGGCAAGGTGACAAAGCCGGCAGATCCCACCAAGGAAGGTTATACCTTTACTGGGTGGTTCACTGACGAGGATTGCACCAAGGCTTACAACTTCAATGCTGCTGTAGACGGTGCGCAGCCCGAATTCACCCTGTATGCGGGCTGGAAGACGGCGGCTCCTTCTACCGATAAGCCTGGGACTGGCGATAACACCAACAACGGAGATAATGGTAACAACGCCAGCAAAGGCGACGGCGCTAACAACGGAGGCAACGCCGCTAACGGAAGCAACGCCAACAACGGCGATAATTCTTCCACGAATCAGAACGTAACCAACAACACCGTTAACAGCAACGACAAAGTGGCAAGCGAATCAAAGGCGGCTCTCGCGGAGACGGGCGACAACCTTGCTCTTGTCGGTGGCGCAATTGCCCTGATCACTGTTACGGCCGCTGCTGTTGCAGTATTCGCACTGCGTCGCAGGAAGATGAACTAGCTATTTTGCTTGTCGTGCTTCGTTAGTTGCGAGGTCGAGCAAAAGGCTCACTTGATGAAAGAAACCGAGTCGGGACAAAGCCCCGGTTCGGTTTCTTCGTTTTTCAATAGAGGATAGGAGCTGGGGGATTTGACTCTTTGGTATCAATTTCTCTAATCGAATCGTAGTCAGAGGAGGTACGGGGATAGGTGAAGTGTGCCGCCTTCAGCGTGAGCGTTTGAGACATGATGCAGAACAACTTCTTGAACTATTTTGAAATCGGGGGGGGTGCGAGCGATTCTATGGGCCAACATAAGCGGCTAGTCCCTTGCTTGCCTGGTGCTCATTTCGTTCGAGCAGCGACTGTTTCTTGCAGTGTTTCTTTTAGGAGCGAATCCACTCGTCTGGAAACTCCATACACGACTCCACGGGAATGCCGTTCTTGTTCGATGGCGGAAGAACTTGTTCTTTGGGCGTTTGAAGATAGGGCTGTTCTATAGCGAAAGCTGGAGCGGAGGAGCATCAATGACTTTGCGCATGCGGTTGACCAGTGTATCAATTGGTACAATGAGCGGCGGATTAAGGAATCGCTCGGAAAGATGAGCCCGCTGTGGTACAGGCGGATACTCAACTAAGCGACATAAGTGTCTTCGTGCGGAAGAGGTCAGCGTCCCTTGTGTCGAGTTTTATCGAAACGAAAGCAATGGGGCAATCGACGTCAATCCAAATTAGTTGATGGGGCAGATATGCAATTGACAACAGAGCGGCTGATATTGCGCCCATGGGCCGAAACGGACGCAGAAGACCTGTACAGATACGCGAAGGACGACAGGGTGGGGCCGATTGCCGGCTGGCCACCTCACTCGAGCGTTGACAACAGTGCGGAAATCATCTGTACCGTGTTTTCCGCTCCGGAGACGTACGCCGTTTGCCTGAAAGAAGACAACAGGGCCATCGGAAGCATAGGGTTGATGATCGGTGCGCGGTCCGACAAGGAAATCCCGGACACCGAGGGGGAAATCGGCTACTGGATCGGCGTCCCGTTCTGGGGCAAGGGGCTGATACCGGAGGCGGTTCAAGAGCTCGTTCGCCATGGTTTCGAGGACTTGAAACTGGACAAAATCTGGTGCGGGCACTTCGACGGGAACGAGAAATCGAAACGCGTTCAGGAAAAATGCGGCTTCACCCGGCACCACACCCGCAAGGACATCTGCTGTGAGCTGATGGGCGACATCCGCACAGAGCAGATCGCTTGTCTGACGAGAGGTGATTGGCTGAGTCAGCCCAAAGCTCGATAAGCAACATGGGTTCTGCGATCAGCTCGCAAACCCCAGGTCGCAAGTCTTCGTCAGCGGTGAGCAAAGTGAGCGGTCTCAGGTGGCTTGCCTGTGGGCTGGTGCGCAGGCTGGGGCTTCGCTATTGGCGCGATCGTTTCGTGTACTTAACTTTCGCGCAGCCCATGATATAAAATAATTGGTTTTCCATATGGAAGGCTTCCAAGTGCCGGGGACGTTTTCTCCGGCTTTTTTCTTATCCAGGAGAGCGATACGAGAACTCAGCATCTTCGTCGACAAGTCGGAAAGCGACGGCCTCTCTGATCGCTACTACCTGTTCATCGTCGTCATGCACGACCAACCCGACAGCATCGCGGACTCAACCGAGGTTATATGAGAGCGCCCTCTGCGCGAAGGGGCTCCCGGACATACCCTTCCACGCGACGCCGCTCATGAACGATCGGTACCCGTATCGATCTAGGTCGATAGAGACGATGTGTTCCTCGTCGACGCCTTCGGCCCTCAGATCTTTGGCGATGCGCTGTATGATGCGGGACTTGCTGCAGCGGCGGACGCCGGTGATAGCCTTGATCATCCCTGCGTCATGGTAGAAGCCGCGAATCTTCTTCAGGTAGTTTTATCTGATGAATATACGCATACTGGCTCCAATCTTCATTGGAGCCAGTCTTTCAAATTACGGGCTTATTGGGGTACTCGTTATCGTTTAAACGATTTATACCCCCCATAATTAAGAAATTTATTATTCCCGCTCAATAGTTAGAAACTCTCTCCAGTTTGTTCCAGTTTGCCGTAGTTTGTTTTGGTCTGTCCCGCTTGCATCCAGTCTCAAAAATTGCCGCGAATCCATGGGGTCAAATTTGGGTCACGGGTTTCGGGGCGGGGCAGGGCGCTTTCGCGGGTCACAGTGGGTCACGAAAGCTGGCGAGTGGGCTCTCAAGGTGTTTTGATTGCATGGCAGGAGAGAAGCAGCAGGCAGGCCCCGTTCCTGCTGCGCGCTTTCCCCAGGCCGGCATCGCTCGTCCGCTTCCGCCCGAGTCTACCGGGCGTCTTCGATCCTGACGACGAATTCATTGGCCCACCGAATCGCCTCGTCAACATCCTGGAGCACGGGCAGGCCCTCTGCGAGGGCGGCGTACATCTCATCCCATCCCTTTCGCTTGGCGACGGTCGGCGGCCAGGCCTGCGCCCGCCTGTAGGAGAAAAGCCTCCGGCAGGCGGCCCTCGCAGCCGTAAGGTCAACCTCGGCTCTGGCGTCGATCAGCTGCAGGTCGATGAGATCGCGGGCCCGATCGCCTGGGCCGGAGACGGCGTGGAGCTTCTGGGCGATCTGGTGGTCGAGCGGCATGAGGGGAGCTCTGCCGGGCGCGGGGAATCCCATCGCCTCGAAGAGCTCGCCGGCGTCCGCCAGCTCGGCCCAGTCTGGCGCGTCGGCGTCGCCTATCTCGTTGTGGCCGACCTCGAGCGGCACCGTGCACCAGGGTTTCCCGAGGTAGTCCAGCTTGACGTCGTACGGCTGCATGACGTACTGCTCGGGAATCCCATCGGGCGAGGCCGGGTCCTTTTCCATCACGCGGCCGGAGAATCCCTCCCAGCCGGAGCGGAGCCTCGAGTCGAGCTGGGCGGCGTAGGCTGCGGGATCGGTCGCCGTGGCGGTGTCTAGGTCCGTGGTGAACCGCGTGTTCTCCTCGCCGAAGCGCATCTTGAGCGCGCTGCCGCCCTTGACGACCCCGTCGGGGAGCATGCTCGCCACGATCGCGTTCGCCATCACGGTGCGCGCCCTCACGAAGTCCTGGGGCGCGCCCCCGCAGAGCCTGCGTATCGCGTCGTCGAGATGGCGCATGCTGTTGGGCCTCTTCATCGGGTTATCTCCTCCTTGATCCGCTCTTCCTCCTCTTCGGTGATGTAGCCGCGCGCGAGCGCCTCGCTTGCGGCCTTGATGGCCCTGTCGACCCCCATGGTCTTCGAGGCTGCCGCGATGGCGGCCGGCAAGGGCTGGCAGGCGATGCCCTCCAGGTAGACGGGGGCCGTCCCGCTCATTCGCTCCAAGGTGACCCCGGGGCCCAGATTGCGCCGGCAGCGCCCCGGCGACGCGAGGCGCATTTTAGTAGGGTCCGTCGGCGCCAGCCCCAGCAGCGCCACAACCGACTCTCCGCAGAGGAAGGCCCCTTCACCCGCCGCCTTCACGGCGATGGCATAGGGCGCTTGCGGCTGCGATGGCCAAATGGGCATGCGGTACACGCCGCGCGCGACGCGCGCGAGCTTCCCCAGCTTTTCTTGCTGGACCATCTCCGCCCTGGACATGCCGAGCTCGGCCGCCTCGGCAGAGGTGATTAGGCCGAAGTCGTCTACTGCCTCGTATATGTCGTCGATTTTAGCCATGCCGAAAGTATAGCGTATTTACTATACTTTTGACCTATCAAAAACATAGTAAACCTGAGATGACGGCTGGCCTAGCTGCAAGGGCGCTGCGGCGGCCGACGCGATGAGCAGGTGCGCTGCTTTTCCATGCTCTCGCTGCCGCACTCGACTGTGGGCCTTGCGCTGACCTCGAAGGGGATTCCTTGTTCCCTTACTGCCTGCTTGAGGAACATGTTGATCGCCTGGGTGGTGCTTATGCCGAGCTCTGAGAACAGCTTCGCAGCGCCGTCCCTCGTCTGCCTTTCCATACGTATCGTCACATTGACCGTCTCCATCGGGGCCTCCTTGCCACGTGTGTGCGCAATTCGGCGATTGTACGCGCGGCAGGCGGTATGTTCCTGGAATCTGTCACGTGGCGACTGGGAATATGCCGTGATCCTATTTCCATACACAAAGATAGCACCCATAGTGCACTGCACCATGGGTGCTATCTAGGTTGTCACGCACGTATATTGCACGTAATTTTTCTATTCACACTCAAAACCAAAATTTTGCATCGTCGTGAATCTGCATTGCGTCTGGTTACGTGTCGCGACCACAGTGGACGCATGAACTCGAAAATCATCATGTACTCAAACGATATTCATAGGGTTTAGTATTCCTGTTTTCACGGGTGGCTACAGAAAACTTGTCTTAATGGTGTCCAAGGAATTGGAGATATTTATCAGAGCGTTTTCGCCAGCTCCGCACCCGCTTCGTTTCGTGTCAACAAAGCCATACTCGCCAACATACTGCTGAATCAAAGAGTAGCAATCTCGGTAGACATGCGACTGGCTCATGTCTTCATATGAAATGGAGATGCTGTACGACTCATCAATCATCGCCTTCTCTGTGTCCGCGACCAGAAGTTTTATTGATTGTCCTGGTGCCATAACAGTGTCTTTGAAAAAGGAGCAGTCGCTTGAGCCCTTCAGCAGATTAACGGAGGGTCGAATTGCAAGATTTGTAATTTTGCCTCCGCTTCGACCGTAGTTCTTGAGCACCAGATAGCAGTGCTTTGTTTCCCTCGGAACGAATGCAAAATACGCGAAAATGTAGGGGCGGTTGTCTTCTATCCTGGCCTTCTTCATCTCTTCAATAGAACCCTTAGTGAATACCACGATGACGACGGTGGCAACAACATATACGAAGGTAAGGATGGCCATTACGGCCCCTTGATTAGCATTAAGAAAATTAATCAAGCTCATTTTGGGTCTTTCTGTTCTGGAGGCGTGATGTGGTTTTCTTTGTAGAATGGACGCACAACCTCGTTAATCCACTTGTCGTACCAGAAGCAACGCCCTGCCAGTTCGTAGCAGTAGCCATACTTTGGGTTCTTTCCGTCTCGCGATTTCCAGAGATCAGTGTGGTTCTTCATTCTGAATCCCACAAACCCTTCAGCCTCCATCATTTCAATGACTTCAGTGGCGGTGTGCTTTGTCTTCTCGATTTCTTTAAGATAGGTCGCTGAGACTGAATCGGGAGACTCTTTGCCAATTCCGAGGACTTCAACATATTGAAGATCCTCGCCACGCTCTCTGTTGATCACTTGAAGCTTCACGCGTGCCTGGTATTCGGGACTCTGTCTAAGCTCCGGCGTTAACTTGCCCTCGAATTCAAGGATAAAAGTCTTCAACGAAGACGAGCTTTTACCTTTCGTTAGCAGCTGCTTTGTTTGTTGTAGACTCAGCTCCGAAAATTGAAGAGCGTAAGGTGACTCATTTTCGATAGTTATCAGATTGACCGAAACTGTTTTAAAAGCCTCTTTGAAAGAGAGAATGTTCGCCTGAATCTTGGGCGCAATCAACGAATCGATCTCATGGCCCGCATAGTGCTGGATTCTATTTCTAACGCCTATCAAGAATTGGAGGTTCTTTTTAGTGGGTTCGCTCAAGATGTCCGGACAAACATCCATCAAATCAGGAAGACGCAAGGTGAGATATTCACCCTCTTTTGACCTCGCAAACTTGCGTCGAGATTTTCTGGGTTTAGGTTGCCTAATTTCAACGACCCGCTTCCAAGCAATGAGCCTGGAGCAGATGAGTCCAAGCAATGAGCCTGGAGCAGATAAGTCCAAGCAGTGCAGACAAACGTGATAGTCGTTTCTGATTTGAATGTGATAAGCGGGCTATTGAATATTTCAACTGCCGCAAGCATGCCTTCTTTTGCTTTTACGGCAAATATATAGCTCTTGGAACCTTTTCTCATTGCCCCCCCCTACTTTCCGGTCCAAAGGCTCTTGCCATCAGGGGTGTTTACCCAGTGGCCAGGATCGTAGGTCTGCTTCCAGTCCTCATACTCCTTGCGGGTAATTTCCTTGGCATCGAGCTTCTTCTTCATCTTGTTCCATTCCCTGAGGAAGCCGTCGAAAGTCAAGCCAACGGTATAGAAACCACCGGCGATGGCGGGTCGGCCATCAATCTCGGTGATGGTGTAACCCATGAGTTCGTCGTTCTCCAAGAGGGCGTAGAAGAACCCCATCTTAGGGCCAAATTCCGGTGCGGAAAGGTACTCGGGCCTGATCCTTAACGCCTTCGCGATGTGTTCCAGGACTTCCTTCTTTGGCTTGCGATCGCCCAGCCCGTAGCTGCGCAAGGCATTCTCGCTGATGCCGCTGAGCTCTGCCAGCTGCTTCTGGGTGAGCTGCCTCTTCTCCCTGGGCTTCTTGATCTTGCGGGATTATAGCGGCGTTAAGCCGCCCTTGTGCTTTCCACCAAACATTTTTCGTCCCGACGTAACGGATTTCATCAAGCGCATCGAAAACGCAATTCTAATGGTATTGCCTCACGTATTTGTGATGTTTTGAAGCGACTTGAGAACAGGAGACACGAATGAGTACACAGATGGTCGGCGCGGAGGAAGTCGCTAAGGCCCTGAACATCTCTAAGGGTTACGCCTACAAGGTGATCTGCAAGCCCAACGAGGAGATGGAGGAGGAGGGAATGTTGGTGGTCAAGGGTAAGGTCAGCGCTGATTACTTCGCCTAGCGTTACTTCGGCAAGGACGGTGGCGGCGATGTCCGTTAGCGAGGATCCGGTTCGCGGCACATATTACGTCCAGTGCTGGTACAAGGATTGGACGGGGAAGCGTTGCAGGAGGCTTGTTGCTGAGAGAGTATACGACAGAACATTTTACGCAGTATGCAATCCCGAGACTCTGACTTTGGATGAGCCTGCGGCAGACATGACCTGGGCAAAGTTTGAAGCTGCTCTTAAAGGAAAAGTTTCAGAAGCATTGGCATAGACCGTTGTTTGCCTGAACCTAGCATACTGGTCCTCAGGGCTAGAGGATGGTTCTTGGTTGGTTTCATTTTCGTAAGTGCAATTCCAGTTTTCAGGACATAATCTTCAGCAGCATTGCCTTGAATGTTTGAAATACCAGCTCAAGCCGCCCGTTGGTTCCCAGAGCCAGCGGGCGGTTCCCATTTGGTTTCTCTTTCCGAAAGCGCAATCTAAGCACATTGAGCGCAACTTGTGACAACGTCGGGACATTTATGGCAACTGCATAAACCGGAAGCCAAGATAGATTTAACTCATCTACCTGGGCTTTTACTCTATATTTATTCAGTTTTCCGCGTGGATTTCACCTAAATTTGATAAAACCCATAGCGGTAAAAACACACAAAAACACCCCTTGAACAGGTCATTCACAAGGGGTGTATAGGTTACATATTGATTCGATATTATATCAGCTTTTACTCCCACTCGATGGCTTCGGTTCTGCCGTCCCGTCATTTCAGTTGCATCCAGTTTTCAGTGCCGTCTCGAATCGAATGCCGTCAGGTAACGCCATGTTGTGTTTCGTCGGCTTCGGGGACAAAAGCTGGGACAACTTCAAAAACTTTTTTCAAATTCAGGACGTTGAGTTTTTATTTTTGTCCCAAAGGCCGCGATTGGCAGCCTTTGGAGGCTCGATAGCGCCGAAAATGCCCGTTTTGAAACTCAGCCGCCCTTTAGCTTGCAAGCCGCCAGCTGCAATCGTAAGTGAATCAGCGCGGGTGGCTTGCGCATCGTGCGCGAAACCCCAGCTCACAGGTCTTCGCCATCGGCGGTCAAAGGGAGTTGTCTCAGGCGGCTTGCCCATGAGTCGACGATGAGGCCTCCACCGAATGTCGAGAACATGCTGGTAAAATAGG